>Ga0210394_10000599_pt1 | contig 72187 bp, 65 predicted proteins | sample IncBWC12MmetaG_FD_160121 | JGI IMG/M metagenome (GOLD analysis project Ga0210394, IMG submission 160121) | Forest soil microbial communities from Barre Woods Harvard Forest LTER site, Petersham, Massachusetts, United States - Inc-BW-C-12-M | ecosystem: Environmental > Terrestrial > Soil >... | reverse complement strand
CCACCCATCGAGCACTCTCGATCGTCCTCTTCGGGCCGGAAGGGGCTGATTGCCAGGAAAAAAACGGAAAAGCAATCAGCAAGGAAGAGGTCTGCCCTTGACAATCGCTTTCATAGAACAAATTGCCCTGTGGTGGCGGTTGGTTTCACTACCTCTGAGGGTGCGCAGCCGAAGAACATCTATAAAGCTGCAATGGGCCGCACCGCGAATCTTGACGCGACAGTAGTCCCCGCGTCCGCCGGGGACGCCGAAGGACCCCCAACACGTTGCACGGGCTCTTTCGAGTGCCCCACCTCCTTTCTGGAGATGATTGTGCAGGGGGTCCTTCCGCGTCCCCTGCAGTCGCTATGGATTCCTCGTAGTCGTCGGCTGCACGTTCGTGATCGTGATCGTTCCGTTCGCATTCATGACCCGGATCGGGGCGATTACGCGAGCGTGCGCGGCAGCGGTCGCTTTCGTTTTCGTCGCGGCAGCGGTCTTGATTGCGCTAGCCGCGCTGGTCGTGCTCAGGCTTCCGACCGGTGAATTGGCTGCTTGCGCCGGGGTCAGGATGACGGCGGAAGACATCGTCGGCGTCGGCGTTCCGCTGGCGGCTTGCGTCGGGGTCGGAACTCGCGCGGACGACATCGTGGGGGTCAGCGTCCCGTTGGCGGCTTGTGTCGGAGTCGGGATTCGCGCGGATGACATCGTCGGAGTAAGCGTGCCCTTGGCAGCCTGTGTGGGGGACGGAACCTGCGCGGACGACTTCGCCGGCGTTGATGTTCCGTTGGCAGCCTGTGTCGGCGTTGGAGCTCGCGCGGACGACGCCGTCGGCGTTGATGCCCCGTTGGAGGCCTGTGACGGGGTCGGAACTCGCGCGGACGATATCGCCGGCGTCGGTGCGCCGAGGTTGTTGTTCGCGAGCGCGGCGACGGTCGTTCCCGTCGTCACACGCGCGCCGGCGGCAATCGCCCCGGTGGTGGGAGTGAGCGCGGTTGTACCCGTGCCGGGAAAGAACTCCGCGTCATCGATACCGATGGCTGGAGTCGGTGGCGAGGCAATCGATGCGTTGACGGTCGGACTTGCGTAGCCGTTTGCGTATACCGAGGACGACGCGATCGGAGCGGATGAGGCCAGGAACTGCGGCGCCGAGGCGGCCGGATTCGCATAGCCGAGGAATTGCTCACGTTGATGCGATGCCATGATCGCCGCCGACTCATTCGCGCGGTCGACGCGGGTGCCAACGTATGCGGCGCTGGCCATTGGCTGATTGCCCCAGGTACCCGAGGACGATCCCGGTGTCGATGCCGGGCCGGCGGGGGGTGACATGGACGGCTGGCCGTCGCCGGGAGTCCGGTTCGTGGAGCAGCCGAGCACTGCCAAAGAACAGATGAGAGAAGCGGCCGCAACAGCGCGGAAGCCTGGTTTTGGATTGCGTATCTCGATCGGCATATAGCCTCCTGATAGTGGTTATTTAGAGCAATGCGCGGGCCAGGAGTGGGGTGGCGGTGTGGTTACCGGAGGTCCCGAGCGGCCTTGTCGCGGCCGCCTCCGCGGCCGCAATTCCTAACCCGACGCGTGCCCCCGCGCCGAGCGCGGGGCTGCATTGTTCAGCGCGCCTTCGCGCGCATGACGAACTGGGGTTGCTGGTTACTCGGTTGCTGGGTTGCTCGGTTGCTGGGTTGCTCGGCTGCTGGGTTGCTCGGCTGCTGGGTTGCTCGGCTGCTGGGTTGCTCGGTCCTTGGCAACTAGCACCAACCCACACCCCAGCAGTCCCAGTAACCCAGCAACCTCAGTAACTCACCAACCCGTCAACTCAACCCGGGTAGCGCGCGAAGGCGCGCTCCACAATGCAGCCCCGCGCTCGGCGCCAATCGCCTACGGCCAAACGCCGCGATAGCGGCAGCGGAAGGTAGCCAGGGGTGCGAGCGCTTTTGCGAGCACCCCTGGTAACGAGGCCCCATGGTTCTGTGCCGCGTCAGCGGCACTGGAGTGGAGTCACAGTCGTCCGATCACGTCCAGTGCCGCTAACGCGGCACGGCATGTTTGACATTGATGACCAGGGGTGCTCGCAAAAAGCGCTCGCACCCCTGGCTATCGTCTTTGGCCGCTACCGCGGCATACGGAGCGGGGATCGCGGCCCGACTTTGCTCCGACCCCCGACCCCCGACTCCCGACCCCCGATTCAACTACCCATCACCCTCAACGCCGACAAAGCAGCCCAGTAGCCGCACATCCCGTGTACTCCACCGGCGGGGGGCGTGGAGCTCGAGGCGAGGAAGATGCGCTTATTGGGGGTGGAGTAGGGATCGCGCCGGAGGAAGGGCCGGACCACGACTTGCGAGAGCATGTTCGCGCCGCCGGCGATGTCGCCGCCGATCACGTTCGCATTGTAGGTCTCGTAGGCAGCGGTGTTCATGGTGTGGCGAGCGAGGATCCGATCGCGGAAACCGGGCGCGAATCGCTCGATCTGCCGCTCGATGATGTCAGTCATATCCTCGGTCGAACCGTGCGGCACGTGGCAATACGCCCAGCCGGTCTGTTTGCCGGCCGGCGCGCGCGAGCCGTCGAAGAGGCTCTGTTGCGCGACGAGGACGAAAGGACGCTCGGTGCGGCGGCCTTGCCAGATGGCCGCTTCGTGATCGGCGATCTGCTCGATGGTGCCGCCGACGTGGACGGTCGCCGAGCGCGTGCACTCCTCGGCGCGCCAGGGGATCGGCCCGTCGAGAGCCCAGTCGATCTTGAACACGCCCGGCCCGTAGCGGAATCGATGCAGCCGTTTCACATACGCGGCCGGCAGTTCGTCGCCGGCGATGGAGGCGAGCTGGCGCGGCGTGACGTCGAAGAGGACCGCGCGTGACGAAGGGATATCGTTCATCGTTCGAACGGGTGTCGAGGTCCGGATCGTTCCGCCGAGCGATCGGAGGTAGCTCGCCAGCGCGTTGATGATGGCGACGGAGCCCCCTTGTGCGCACGGCCAGCCGACGGCGTGGCCGGACAGCGCGAGCACGAGTCCAAAGGAGGCCGAGCCGGCCTCGTCGAGCGGCAGGAACGAATGTGCCGCGCAGCCGCCGAGGAGAGCACGGGCCGCGTCGCCTTTGAAGCGCTTCGCCAGCGAGAGCGCGGAGCGAATTCCCTCCAGCCCGAAGCGCGCCAGGAGAACGGGATGACGCGGGAGGAGGCGGATGGGACGAAGAATCTCGGCGAACAGAGCCTCGGAGTTGCGGACGAAGGGCTTCATCAGTCGCCGATAGGCGTCGCCGTCGTCGCCGAGCCGTTCGGCGGTTTTGTCGAGCGATAGTTCCAGGACGGCCGCGGTGCCGTCATCGAGCGGATGCGTGAGCGGGTACGGGGAGGTTTTCCAGGCCAGGCCATGATCGGCCAGGGGCAGCGTTTGAAAGAATGGCGACAGGAGTCCCATCGGATGGATGGCCGAGCAGACGTCGTGCTTGAATCCCGGCAGCGTCAGTTCTTCGGTACGTGCGCCGCCGCCGATGGTCTCGTGCGCTTCGAGCACCAGGACGCGCAGTCCCTTGCGCGCAAGAACGATGGCGGCGGAGAGGCCGTTGGGCCCGGAGCCGACGACGACGGCGTCGTACATAGAAGGGTGAAGGGTGAAGAGTGAAGAGTGAAAAGTAAACATCTACTTTCGCGCCCTTCACTCTTCAACCCTACTTTCACCCTTCGCTCTCTTTCACCCTTCACCCTTCACTCTTCACTCTTCACCCTTCACCCTTCACCCTTCACTCTTCACCCTTCACTCTTCGTCTAAGCTGCGCGAATGCCAGCTCTCACCGACCCATCCCCACAGTCGCGGCGCATCGCCGCGATCGCCCTCGGCAAGCGCGGCGGCGATGGGGCGGTATCCGCATTGCTGGCCGCGCTGGCCGCCGAGGAGGTGTCGTGGGTCCGTCCGTCGATGATTCTGGCACTCGGCAGGATCGGCGGGGATGAGGCGCGCGCGGCGCTGGCGGCGATGGAGCCGCGTTCGGATGCCGAGGCCGAGGTGTTGCGAAAAGCGCGCGACCGCGTCAGCGGGCCGGCCACGGGATTCGCTTGGCGCGAGGTCGGACTGGAGAGTCCGATGCGCGTCTACGCCAGCGTGCCGATCGGGCTCGAAGATGTCGCCATCGCCGAGGCGCACGCGCATGGCATCGAGGCATCCGTCGTTCGGAAGGGGACGATCGCTCTGCCAGGACGGCCGCCGGTTCTCCGCTGCATCTACGACGTGCGCATTCTCGTGGCCGAGGGAGCGGCAGGTGCCTATCTGGATACGCTGCGGAAGGCCGAGGTTCGCTGGCGGGAGTGGATCACGAGCGAGTCGGACATTCTCCCCTACCGCTTCGCGCTCGAGAACGTGCGCGTCACGAAGCAGGAGTTCAACGAGGTGCTACGCCAGGCTCGCGAGACCTTCGCGCCGCAGGGGCTCACGGACTCCCCTTCCAGTTACGCGGCCATGCTGCGCGTCGAGGCGGATGACGATGCCACCCGGATCTGGCTCGTGCCGACGTTCGAGGCTGACGAGCGCTTCGCTTACCGCCTGGCCGACGTCGGCGCGTCGATCAACCCGGTGGTCGGAGCATGCCTGGCGCGGCTCGTTCGCCGAGGAGACCGCGGCGTGGTCGTCGATCCGACGTGTGGCAGCGGAACGCTGCTAATCGAGCGGGCGCTGCTCGACGCGGGGACGACTCTCTCCGGCATCGACATCAGCCCGACCGCAATCCGCGCGGCCGCTGGCAACGTGATCGCTGCCGGTCTCGCGGCGCGCATCGCTGTGCGCCAGGGCGACGGAGGCGACCCGGCGGCGTGGCCGGATCGATGCGACGAGGTCCTGGCCAATCTGCCGTTCGGCATGCGCACGGAGGACCGCAACATCGATGGGCTCTACCGCCGCATCGTCGGGAACATCGTGAGGACGCTGGCGCCCGGCGGGCGCGCGCTTCTCTACACCGCGCACGCGAAAACGCTCATCGCTCTGCTACGCCGCACGACGAAGCTCAAGGTGACCGCGGAGCGTCGCATCGAGAGCGGCGGTGTTCAGGTCAGCCTGTGGCTGCTGGAGCGGCGGTGACGATGGACCCTGCGCTGCGTCAGCGGATCGAAGCCTTCCTCCGCCCGCTGTATCAGGATCTCGACGGCGTCTCGCGCTTCGACGAGATCGAGCGGGTGGCCGCGATTGCGCGCCGTGTGTGCGAGCCGGCCAGCGGCGATGACGCCTTCGAGCTCCTCCTGCTCTTCCACGGCCTCGGCCGCTGGCTGGAGAAGGTCGGCAACCTCTCGCGGGCGGTGTTGACGACCGGCCTGTCGGAAGGCCAGCTCCATGCGACCGCGGCATCCATTCGCAGACTCGACGCGCCGACGACCGCCGCGGAACGCGCGCTGGCCACGGCCCTTCTCATCGATTCGGCCGGCGTCCGCGGTCTTGCCGAACGCATTTCCCGCTCGCGCCGCGAGGGCAGCTCGCTGCCGGACGTCGTCCGCAACGCCCTCGCGGATGCCGCGGAGCCGGAGTGGCTCCCGGAATCGGCGCGGATCTGGCTGAGGCTGCGGCGCGAGGCGCGGCGTGAGGTGTGCCGGAGGATTTTGGCGGAGATGGGGGGCGAGGATCTGGGTTGAGAAAGCACAGACAAGAGTGTCTGTGCCACATTGCATCGCGGATTCCGACGAGTGCTCCGCTTAATCGCAGGACAAAATGTGGCACAGACACTCCTGTCTGTGCTCCGAAGCGCAGCAAGGCGTCTGCTGTCCAGGAACGATCACGTCCGCATCACGCCGCCGCGCTCGAACACTTTGGCCTCGATGAAAATGTTCACCAGCGCGGAGTCGAGCAGGCCGTCGCCGACTTCCATCTTGAGGATGTCGAGGGCGCGCTCGGTGGAGATGGCGCGCTTGTACGGGCGGTCGTTGGCGGTCAGGGCGTCGTAGATGTCGGAGACGGTCATCATGCGCGACTGGATGGGGATCTCGGCCGCGGACAGCTTGCGCGGATAGCCGCGGCCGTTCAGCTTCTCGTGATGCGCGTAGGCGATGTCCGCCACCGCGGCCAGGTCCTTCGTCCAGGGGATCTTCTGGAGGAAGTTGTACGTGTGCGTCACATGGCTCTCGATCTCGCTCCGTTCGCTGGCGTCGAGGTTGCCTTTGCGGATGGAGAGGATGCGCACCTCCTCGGCATTGAGGAGGCGGCGGCGCTCGCCGCGGAGGTCGCCGAACTCCTGCTCGGCCAGTTGCTGCAGATACTGGAACTCCCCTTCCGGCAGCACGGTCGGTTCGTTCGATTTGGTGATGAAGGCGAAGTCTTTCTTCATCCGCTCGAGCTGCTCGCGCAGTTCCTCGTCGGTGCGGGCGCCGAAGTCGTTGAAGGCCTCGCGGCCGTGCGCGAGGAGGTATTCGAGCTTCCGCCGGTTCGCGTCGTTCTCGGCCGTTTTCATGGCGAACTCGAAGCGGTTGCGCAGCGTCTCCAGTTGCAGCGGATAGAGCTTCTTCTCCTTCACCAGCACCTGTTCGCGCACGCCGACTTTGCCGAAGTCGTGCAGCAGCGAGGCATAACGGATCTCGCGCACCTGCTCGGAGGTGAAGTGGACGTCGCGGTAGCGCTGGTCGTCGCGATCGACGACGCGGGCCAGCTCGACGGTGAGGTCGGCCACGCGGAAGGAATGACCGGAGGTCGTCGGATCGCGCTGTTCGATGGCCGTGACCGCTGCCGTCACGAACCCTTCGAACAGACGCTCGATCGACTTGTAGAGCAGATTGTTCTCGACCGACACGGCCGCCTGCGCGGCGAGCGCGCGCATCAGATCGACGGTTTCCTGGTCGAACGGAACAACCTCGGATGGCACGGTGGCGGCGGTCAGCTTGACCGGCGCGCCCAGCTTTCTCCGGTTGATGAGCTGCAGGACGCCGACGAGCTCGCCGACGTGCGTCAGCATCGGGAAGACCAGCATCGACCGGGTCAGGTAGCCGTTCTTTTCGTCGAAGGATCGGTTGATGGAATATTCGGCGTCGTCGGGAAGGGCATAGGCGTCGTCGATGACGAGCGTGTCGCCGTTCAGGGCCACCCATCCGGCCAGGCTGCGGCGCGTGATCGGCAGAACCATTTCCTCGAAGGCCTCGACCTTGATCGAGTCGTTCTGGGCCAGCTTCCAGCGAAGCACTCTCTCGCCGTTCACCTCGTCGAGCAGATAGAGCGAGCCGGCGTCGGCCCGCGAGAGCTCGCGCGCCTTGCTGAGAATCGTGGTCAACAGGGCGGAGTGGTCACGCTCGGTGGAGAGGGCGATGCCGACCTCGCTCAGCTCGCGCAACTCCCGAGTCCGCTCGCCGAGCTGCCGCTCGAGCTGCTCGGCCCGCAGTTTCTGATGCAGCGATTGAAAGGCGCGCTTCACCGCGCTCAGCAACGAGGCACGCGACGGGCTCCCCGGCAGTTCGATGTAGATGCTGTCGTCCGTCAGCCACTCGGGCTGTTCGTCCAACCCGATGCCGACGATCGCCAGATTTCCGTTGAACGACGACGGGCGGCCGTTTTTGATGGCCGGGTCGAGCAGGATCACACTGAGCGCGCCGGCCTCCGGCTTGAGTTGATCGAGGCTGGCCAGGGCAAGAGGCACGATCGACTCACGCCGAAGAGCGTCAGCATAGCCGCCGATCGGAAAACTCTCGGAATGGATCAGTGTCAGCGTCTGCATTGAGATCTCTGCTTTAGCTGCAACCGGGATTCCATGATCTTCCACGCAACCGCGGAACCGCTTACAATCCGCCCCGCGCCATCGAATTATGGCACCGATCCGGCGAGAATGTCGCCGCACGGGCGAGCGTTGACGCCGCCGGCCGCATCGGAGGTTTTCCAGGAGGGTTCTTGGCAGCTTACACAACGGAAACGATCACCCCGAAGCACCACGATGCCCTGGTGGCGTGGCAGAAGAAGCACTTTCCCGAGCTTGAATTCCTGCAGACCAACTGGTCGAAGTACTACAACCAGACACCCTTCCAGCTTTTCGCCAAAGTGGGCAAGCTGGCCTCGGAGAACATCACCTACGGGCGCATGACCGGCCAGCCCCGCTTCGAGCAGGCCGGCGACATGGTCGGCAACATGTTCTACACGGCGCGCGACATCATCCGCGCCCAGGCATCGACCGAGCTCGGCTCGATCCAGCAACACCGCTTGACGCTGGAAGAGGCGCCGTCCGATCAGATGAAGATGGCCGTGCTCCGCATCATGGCCGAGGAGCTGCGGCACGGGTATCAGATGTTCTGGGTCTTCGACCACGACCAGAGCTGGAAGAAGCCCGGCCATCCCGACGTGGCTCAGGACACGATCGACGAGCTGCTGGCGATGGAACTGGGCAACCACGTCCTCGACGCGTTCAACATCCCCTTCGTGACCTTTCTCGACAACGTCGTCTTCGCCACGGTGATCGATCTCGTGGGGAAGTATCAGCTCGAGATGCAGAAGGTCTTCTCGTACGCGCCGATGGCGCGGTCGATGGGGCCGATGCTCTCCGAGGAGGGCTTCCACATCGGCAGCGGCCGCGGGTTCCTGCGCGATCTGGCCGTGGGAGCGCACAACGATACCGGGCGGTTCTCGATCGACGACATCCAGCGCGTCCTGAACGTGTGGGTCCCGCGCGGCGTGGAGATGTTCGGCAACGAGCGCGGCGGGGAGACGTCGATCGCCTTCGGCTTCAAGGACCGCAACAACGGCACGGCCCAGAGCGAGTACTACAACGAGGTTCGGGAGGTTCTGGAGCTGGTGAACATCGCCGTCGTCCAGGCCAAGGTGAAAGACACACCCGCCCCCGATGCCCGCACCATCGTCCGCGAAGTGCAGGACACCCGGGAGACGGTCAGCGGAGTGGCACCAAAGGATCTGCTCTTCGCGCCCGACGTGAAGTTCTTCCGCACCCGCGGCATGGAGGAGATCGCCTTCATGCCGTATGACATCGACGGGGAGATGATCGTCGAGAACGGGAAGCCGGCAAGCGGTGAGACGTATATCGAGTACCTGAAGAAGGTGCTGCCCGACTACTACACGTCGGGCCGCGAGTTCGCCAAGTATCGCGAGGCCCTCCTCGGTCGCGAGGCTCCGCAGCCGGGCCGGAGCTACGGTTGGTAAGACACGCTGTCATTCCGATCTGAAAGCGCGACGGAGCGCTGCCGTCTCGGCGGCATTTCTCACCATATGAGTGGAATCGCGGACACTGTGTATCGTCGAGAGCCCTTCGTCGCTATCGCTCCTCAGGGCAGGCTACGGCGGATGAGGGGGCCGTGCTCGCGCTGAAGTTGCGTTGTTTTCATGCGCTTCCCCCGGCCCGTCACTTCGCAGATCGGCAGCCGCGCGTCCCCTCACCCGGCCTTCGGCCCACCCTCTCCCCGCTCGATCGCGGGGAGAGGGTTCTCGATAGGTACCATCACAGCCTTTGGGAGAGTGCGGCCTAGGCGGCTGTCCCGGCGGCGAGGATCCTTCGGCTTCGCTCAGGGCAGGCTGTCCAGCGCTCCGGCCGCTAGCGCTCGCGTTAAGGCCCTGCGATGACTACCGCCTTGTTTTCAAACTTGGAACTTGCGATTACTCGCTGTGGGCGGCTACCCTTCGCCGCGCATGCTCCGTAAGCTGATCCCGTTCACTCTCCTACTGGCCCTCGGGTGCGGCAAGCTGAAGGAACCGACTGCTCCCGGCTCCGGCGCCGGGGATCCGATCGATCCGACGGCCACATTCACGCGAGTCCAGAACGAGCTCTTCACGCCGACCTGCGCGCAGCTTGGCTGTCATGACCCGCTGGGGAGACAGGAAAGTATGATCCTCTCGCCCGGCCGCGCATACGCGATGACGGTCGGCGTTCCAAGCATCGAATCCCCGCCGCTGGCGCGCGTCACCCCGTTCGATCCGACGAACTCGTACCTCTACCGCAAGATCACTGGGGCCGGGATCACGGGCGCCCGGATGCCGCAAAACCTCCCCAGTCTCAGTGACGCGCAGATCAAGCTCGTGCGCGATTGGATCCGCCGAGGGGCACCGAATGACTAAACCAGAAACCAGAGACCAGAAACCAGAAGTGAGGTCGATCAAGAGTGGCGTAGCGGCGCGAGATCAGCGGCGGAGGCGCAGTCTGCCTTCTGGTTTCTGCCTTCTGGTTTCTGCCTTCTGGTTTCTGGTTTCTGGTTTCTCGTTTACAGCCGCGGCACAGGAGCCGCCCCAGCCCCAGCCGGACCAGTACACCCCACTCCGCCCGGTGCCCCTCGGCGATGCTCTCCTGTCGCTGCCGACCTCGCATATCCCGTCCGAGGGGACGTGGGAGGTGGCGTTCACGCATCGCTTCAGCCAGTCGCTCGATCAGGGCAGCTTCAGCGATCGGGTGCACTCGCTGTACGGACTCGACGGCAGCGCGGATGTCGGCATCGGATTCTCGTACGTGATCACGCGAGACCTGCAGGCGACGTTCGTGCGCAGCAATGTCAGCGACGACATCGAGTCGTCGTTCAAGTACGTGGTGGTACAGCAGGCGCATGCGATTCCGTTCTCTCTGGCCATGCGTGGCGGGATGGACTGGCGGACGGAGCGCGACGTCGTCGATCGCACGTCGTTCTTCGCCCAGGCTGTCCTCTCGCGGCAGTTCGGTGGCCGCGCCGAGGTCTTCGTGATCCCGACCTTCGCAACGAATGCCGGGCGCGCGGTCAACGGGACGACGTCGACGGCGCTCTTCAAGAATGCGACGAATGTCCCGCTGGGCGCGGCGGTGATGATCCGCCCGGGGCTGAGCCTGGTGGCGGAGCTGATTCCGAAGAACCGCGACCTGCCGTCAACGATGAAGGGTGGGGACTTCGCCTGGGCGCTGGGACTCAAGCGCGCCATCGGCGGACACTACTTCGAGATCCTGGTGACGAACAGCAATGCCACGCACGTCGACCAGTACGTCACGTCGACGTACCAGGGCTCGCCGCTGAACAAGAGCGATTTTCATCTCGGATTCAATATCGAGCGGCGCTTCGGCAGCCGGCGCTGAGGCGGTGCGGCCGCGGAGCTGGATACGCTGGGCGGCACGACCGCCTGCGCTGGTTGCCCAGGGCTCGGTGAAACGGGTCGTACGAACGTTCTGACACCAGGACACCTTCAGGGGATCTCGGTGCCTTCGACGACGAGGTCGGCGAGATCGATATCGTCGCCCGGCTCGCCCGGCTTCTCGTTCTTCCGCTGAGCACGCTTTTCCGCTTTCAACTGCTGGCGCTCGCGCTTGGCTTGCTCGCGCTGACGTTTGACGACTGATACTTGTGGCCTTCCCATAAACCTCCACACAACGAAAAGGGCAGGATCGCTCCTGCCCTTTCGTCGATTGCAATATCGGCTACTTAGACGGCGACTACGTTAGCCGCCTGAAGACCTTTCGGTCCTTTGACGATGTCGAACTCGACCGCGGCTCCTTCGGGAAGCGACCGGAAGCCGGCGCCCTGAATGGCCGAGAAGTGGACGAATACGTCGTCACCGTTCTCGCTGGTGATGAAACCGAAGCCCTTGGCGTCGTTGAACCACTTGACGTTACCTTGTGTTCTCATCTTTGAATCTCCTTTCTGTGCTGCCTTCGGAGATTCAAAACGGTGTTCTTCGTCTCAACTCGGCAAATCACGGATGCATAGGCGAACCGGAGCGGGTAGCAGGCTATTCCGATGCGGTCAGCAATGTGCAAACGGGCATGCTGGCGGCACGTTTGCAGTTATTCAGGACAAATGACGCGCTGCCCGGAATGCAACACCCCCTTCGAGGCAGGCGCCGCGGCCTGCACGCACTGCGGACTCCTGCTGCTGAATCTCGCTCCCCACCGCCGCTCGGAGGACTTCGCGACGAAGAAGCGCCGGGTTGCCGACCAGATGGCGCCGTGCAAGTTCTGCGGCAGCGAGATCCCCCTGAATGCGGTTCGCTGCCGGCAGTGCTCGGAGATCGTCAACGACGATTTCTATCGCGAGCGGGCCCAGCGCACCCGCTCCCGCATCAACCACGCCAGTTGGGTGGCCTACATCTTCGGCCTCCTGGCCCTGCTGGTGTTCCGCCCTGTCGGGCTCGTTTCCATCGGGGCCGGCCTGCTCCTGTCGATCCTCTACTACGCGCTTCCGATCGAGCCCCCGGCATCGAAACGGAATCCCCGCAAACGCCTCTCGCTCTGGCAGCGCATCCGGCAGCAAACGAAGCTCGAGCGCGTGGCTATTCAGATCCCGAGCTTCCCGAAGCGGAAGCTCATCTTCGTCGGGACGCCGCTCATCGCCGCGGTCATCGGCTATTCAGCCAACCTCATCCTCCTGCAGCAGCCGGTCAATGACGTCCTGAAGGCGAACCCGGCCGCTTTCGCCGGGATGGACGTCTCGGCGCACTACCAGTACTACGTGGTGCCGGGCGTGGTGGTCTATGACCTGCGCACCATCGGCGTCCGCCAGACGCCGATCGACGTCCACACGGCGTTCCTGGAGTTCGCGAAGAAGGTTCGCGACAAGCGTTACAAGCGCGTCGAGCTGTCGTACCGCGGCACGATGAAGTTCTCGATCGACGGGGCGTCGTTCCAGAAGATCGGGGACGAGTACGCGAAGCGGAACTTCAACTACGTGCTGTACACCGTCCCCCGCCTCTTCCATCGCGAAGGGGTGAGCCCCGCGGTGATGCAGCAATCGAGGTCCGACCGCGACGCCCTCGTGCAGTTCCATCGCCAGTGGTACGGCGACGATCAACTGACCAGAAGCGTATCGAACAGCATGTAGCCGGGCCGGCCGGCAGTGTTGGTTGCCATGCTCACGGTCTCGGGCCTGCTTCAGGAACTTGCTTACAAAATCGTACATTGCTCCCTATCTGAATATGGTCTATTTCGGTATTCCGTGACGTCCGCTCTCCCTTCGAGGCGCCTGACAGCCAAGGTCCGTTGGGCATCATGGTGAAATCAGTGGTTCAGCTGGAGCGCACAGGTTGCGGCATCGCGAGCGTTGCCGCCATCGTCGGTCTTTCGTATTCAAGAACGAAACTGATCGCGAATTCTCTCGGCATCTTCGCGCACGATCCGAGTCTCTGGTCGGAGACTTCGCACGTACGAAAACTGCTGAGACACTTTGGTGTTCGAACGGGTTCCCGTGAAACTCCCTTTCGTTCGTGGGACGCTCTACCGAACCTGGCGCTCTTGTCAACCAAGTGGCATCTCGAAAACGGCCGGCCATATTGGCATTGGGTGGTCTTCGTTCGTGAAGGCGGGCGGCCCTACGTGCTCGACTCGAAGAAGAGCCTGAGCATCCATCGCCGAACAGACTTCGGACGGATGAAGCCAACGTGGTATATCCGATGTTTCAGTGAGTCGCGGCGCGGTGGCGTGTTGCTCCCGTGACGGCCATACGGCCAATCGCGCTGCTGTTGAAGTCGGTAAACCAGAGCGCACCGTCCGCGCCGAAGACGAGCGCATCCGGTGTCATCCCCGCTGGAAGGTCGAATTGGGTCAGCGCTCCCGTGGTACTGATCCGACCGATCTTGCCGGCCGTCGACGTCGACCACGAGAACCACAGAGCCCCGTCGGGACCGGCGACGATGGCAACGGCTGTCGATTGAGCGGTGGTAATCGGATATTCGGTGACGATCCCGCTCGGCGTAATGCGGCCAATGCGGGCGTTGCCGTTTAATTGAGACTCTGTGAACCAGAAGTTGCCGTCGGCACCGAGCACAATTCCGGCAGGCTGAACGTCAGCGGTCGGCAGATTGAACTCCGTGAACTGACCGCTCTGGTTCACGTGCCCGACCCGATTGGCGTTGTTCTCGGTGAACCAGATCGATTGGTCGCTCCCGGCGGCCACGGCCATAATTCCGCCGGCCTGATTGGATGTGGCCGTCAGGTGAAACTCGGCCAGATCGCCGAACGGCGAAATCCAGGCGAGGTTGTTGAACTGTATCTCGGCGAACCAGAGCGCGCCGTCCCCGCCAAGGATGATCGGCCCGGGCAACGCCCCGGTTGTGTGAATAGCGAACTCAGTGACCGCGCCGGCCGGCGTGATGCGGCCGATCTGGTTCCCATCCGCTTCGGTGAACCACATGTTCCCGTCGACACCGGCGGCGATTCCCGCCGGAAACGAATTTGCGGTCGGGATCGGGAACTCGGTGATGACGCCCGAGGGGGTAATCCGGCCAATCTTGTTCGCAAGGCTTTCGGCAAACCAGATGTTGCCGTCCGGGCCCAGGGTGAGCGAGGCGGGAGCGGCCGAGGCGGTCGGGATCGGGTATTCTTTTACGGCTGGAGGAGGGGGAGCCGGAGTCGAGCCCGACAGCAGCCATGAAAATGTGTCGGCGGCCCCTCCGGTCGGAGTGACGTTGTAAATGACCGTGTCCTGGAAACTTCCGGCTGATGTGGGACTGAATATGAAGTCAGCCAGCAGGTATTCTCCGGCCTGAAGCGTGACGGGGAGGGTAACAGACGTGCCCCCACAGCCCCCGGTTGTCGTATTTCCCTTCCGCAGGTTCACAGTGCGGAACGGAGGAGATGCGGCCTTGGCCAAAGCAACGGTACCAGAGGAATTGCAAGTGGCCCCCGCGGTGGCGAAGCAGTCATAGAAGCAGGCCTGAGTGGCGGTCGCTCCCACGGCCGTAGTCGGAAAGACGACACTGAATGAACCAAGGGGGATGATCTGTTCGGGCGCTCTGGCCGTGATACGCCCGCTCTGGTGCTTGCCGGAAAGGCCATCGCCGGGCGCCGCCGCCGCTCGTGTTCCGGAAGCGATGACCGCCACGAGGAGCGCGCCCGATGCGATCCTGGGTAAGATCGCCCGACCGAAACCGCGACGCTCGAACACCATGCTTCTGGTCATTAGTGATGGCCGCATCTCTGGTCGCTGCAGGTATATCCATAGCAACCGAATGAGTAAAGCGTTGCGTTCGTGCAGCCCGCGATCAGACCCTGATTCGTACAATCGCCTCCCGTCCAGGCTTTGCCTCCGTTGGTCCTGCCGAAGGGACAATTCGTAACCGGCGTGGCCAGCGCGTCGCACGGCTTGGTACACTTGCTGAGGTGACACTTGCCGCCGGTGAAGACGACGGCCGTACAACCGTGAGAAAACCCCGCGACGCTGCAATCGCTCTGAGTTTTCGCCGCGATATCGCAATCGATAAGGTTTGCGTTGATGGTGTAGTCGACCCCACTGCAGGCCAGACCGGCGAGTGCGCCCAGGACGAGGTACAGGAAGATTCGCTGTCGGACGGTCAAGGGCCACAGGGATCGAACGCGGCGAAACAGTCGCCGGCGGGACGAGCAGCGGCCAGAAACGTTCTTCATGATGGAGCGGACGTTCTAAGTTTACTTCAGCGAATTGCTCGCGTCAAGTGAAGGCCCACGCGTCACCACGGAAGCGTGTGGAAGTAGAACCGGCCGCCCCACAGCAGGACGAAGAGGGCCGCGTTCGCGAGGATCAGTTTCTCCGCAAAGCGTTCGAGCCGCGGTTGTGGGAGAGGCAGCCGCCAGCCGGCTGCCCATGCTCCTGCGGCCAGCCAGACAGCGCCGCACTCGAGCGCCAGCAGCGGCGCGAGTGGATGCAGGCGGAACATCTCGCCCCAGTCTCCTCGTGCCAGCGCCAGGCAGGCCCTGGACATGCCGCACAACGGGCACGGAATGCCGGCCACGCGGCGGAAGAGGCAGAACGAGATGGCGTTCGGCGCCGGCGCGCCGTGCCGTCTCATCTCCATGAGGAGCAGCGCGCCGCACACCGTGGCCAAAAGCCAGCAGGTGACTCGGACGGCGCGACGAGGCGAGGAGCTGCCCAGCATGGCGTTCTCACGGAGTCTAACCTTGTTCCGGCGGCATGACGCGCGAAACACTCACTGATCGTCCTCACGGCTGGGACGAGTTGACCTTCGGCGTCCCACGAATGGCTGTCGAGATCGCATCAATCACCAAAACTGGTGAGTTCGTACTCTCCCAGAGGCAGTTGTTTGCCTCCCAGAGGCAGTTGTTTGCCTCCCAGAGGCAGTTGTTTGCCTCCCAGAGGCAGTTGTACTGTCTCCAGAGGCAGTTGTACTGCCTCCAGAGGCAGTTGTTTGCCTCCCAGAGGCAGTTGTTTGCCTCCCAGAGGCAGTTGTACTGTCTCCAGAGGCAGTTGTACTGCCTCCAGAGGCAGTTGTACTGCCTCCCAGAGGCAGTTGTTTGCCTCCCAGAGGCAGTTGTACTGCTTCCAGAGGCAGTTGTACTGCCTCCCAGAGGCAGTTGTACTGCTTCCAGAGGCAGTTGTACTGCCTCCCAGAGGCAGTTGTTTGCCTCCCAGAGGCAGTTGTACTGTCTCCAGAGGCAGTTGTACTGCCTTCCAGAGGCAGTTGTTTGCCTCTCAGAGGCAGTTGTTTGCCTCCCAGAGGCAGTTGTTTGTCCGGCGTCAACTAGAACTGCGGCACGCAGAACTAATCGTCGCTGAACAATCGGTCGGATCATTTGCCGGCAAGACGCCGGAGGCGTCACGGAGGGTAGCCGTGGTGTGAGCGATCGCGAGCGACCACCGTTTCCGTTCCGATCCCCAAAACCTACCCCGGATGGGGTCGCGGAGAGATCCGCAATGGGTTATCACCGGGCGGTTTGGTCCGCAGGGCTCCCCCAGCCAGCGGCGCCTTCAACCGAGCGTAAGGCTCGAAATCGTCGAGAACTCTCCGCGACCCCACCCGGGGTCGAATCCTGGCTGGCAACGGATATCGGTGGTCGCTGACGCTCGCACCACCGAGCTGCGAGCCGCTCGGATGCCGCAAGGTACGTCGCGGACCGCATGATGTTCCTGACGGGTCGATCAGTGATCCCGGCCGCTTCGCCGTCAGGTTGCAGAGGTTCCCTATGGGGTTCGTGGTTGCCGTGGACGAAGTCGGGGTTGGTGTCAAGTAGCGCCGGACAATCTCACTCGCCGAGCGCCGCCCAGGCACGGCTTGCACTTGAGCGTTGGTGGCGTAAGGTCTACGATCGCCAGGAGGAAGGTTTAGCGTCGCCATCGAGTTCAACTCACGGAGGGCATCGTGGTAAACCTCGCATCCGTACCAATCCGGTTTGCGCGCTTCGTCTGTGTCCTCGTTTTCACAGGCCTGCTCTGCGCTCCCGCCGTCGCACAGAAGATCGAATCGATCTCCGTCTGCAGCCCAACCGGCACCGGCGGCGCCGGGAGCTGTCCGCACGGCACCTTCGACACGCACCAGATCGTCCTCGCTCCCGACGGCAGCGGCAACGCGATCAACAGCTATGACGGCATGGTCGGCATTTCCGATGAGCACCAGTCGATTTTTGCGCCGGGCGCTCTGCAATCCAACAACGACTACCTGTTCTTCGTCGCAAGCCGGGTAACTGGGGGTGCGCCCAGCACCGGCGTGGTTGTTTTGTCCGGCGGCTCCGGGCCTGACAAGAACGGCCAATGGACCCTGGGGTTCCCCACAGCGGATGGCTATGGTTCCTACGCCTCCGCTTATGGCACGATTTTCGTTGCGCCGACCGGCCCCAATTGCCCAACGGTCGCCGATGGCAATCCCGCTCATCAGGACTCGACGTTCGATCTGACTTACGCCGCTCCGGGATCCGTGGTCATCGATCCCACCAGCCGTCCTGGCAGCCTCCTGATGGTGTATGAGGGAACCAACACCTGCTTCGGCATCACCAGCGGTCCCAACAACGGCAACAACTTTTACTCCTCCGTCGGCATCGCCACATCCGCGGACTACGGGCACACTTGGCCCACATATCGCGGCACGACCGGGTTCAGTTTTGACCAACTGCCCAAGCAGAATTCCTCCCAGGGACCCGGAGCCACCATGGGCGCGTCGGGCAGTTCCGTCTGCGTCGGCAACGATTGCACGACCACGCCATCCGTGAACTATGGCCGCTACCCGGTTCTGAGCCCGTCGGTGTCCATTGGCACGGCCACAGCGTTAGGGACGCCGCTTCCGAGCTCTATGGGCGATTCTGAAATGTCCGGGTTCGTGGACGATGCCGGCCCGAATCCCGCTGCATATATTTACGCCGTTTACGACTACAAGGCGGGCACGGGAGTTCTGACGGACGCGAGCGCGCCGAACAGCGGTTTGATGATCGCTCGCGCCCAACTGAACGGCGGAACCGCGCCGCTCAGCTTTCTGAAATGGAATCGGAGCTCGTTCGCTGGTGCTGGCATGGGCGGCCACGACACCCCCGTCTTTCCCTCCGGTTCGTTCTCAAACTGCGAGGGCCCCGCGCAGCTTCGCTATGGGGCGTCGATCAGCTACGTCGATGTCGTGCAACAATACTTGTTGACATTTGTCTGCGATTCGCCAGGCGACCCCGCACTCGGGCAAGTCGCGGGCGCCCCTCGGGGCGGCGCCTGGTTTTACTCCACCACCAATAGCCTCTCGGATCAGACGCAGTGGACTCCGCCGCAGGAAATCGCCGGCTCCTGGGCCGACTTCGACCAATCCGGCGGATGCAGCAGCTACAAGGGCTTTTATCCAACCTTGATGTCGCCTGGCGCGAAAACAGGTCACCTTTCGACGAGCGGATATGTATTTTACTTGTTCGGTTGCCAGACCGACAACACGCCACCTCCGGGACGCCAATACTCCTCGCGCGCGTTCACCATAACGCTCGGAGCGGCCCGCCATCGAGCTGTAAAGCATTGAGGATAAGGGGATCGGATCATGACGCTTCCAAGACGGACGGTGTTTGTCTTCGAGTGTGCGATGGTCGTATCGATGGCGGCCGGGCTGGCCTCCGCGGCCGACAGCACGTACTACAATCACGGCAAGCCCATCGCGCTAACCGATTCGTACGCGTGCACTGAGAACGATATCCTCAACGACGGGAAGCTCATCACGGTTGTGGCGTTCTCGAACGGTCCGATGGACAAGGCCGCGCTCAAGGGGACACCCGATCCATGTCGGGAGCTGACCCATCAGGCCGGAAAGGCCTTCACCACGCTGGTCGAGTTGAAGATCAAGTACGAGGGCACGCCCTACAACATCCAGGTGTTCGACGCCGACGGCACGCACTCGCGCAACGACGCGGGGAACCTCAAGCTGACGAAGAACGACCGCAAGCGCATCGAGGGCACGTACGCGACCAGGGACGCGTCAGCCAGGCGTTCGCCCAATACCGAGGCCTTCGACCTGACGTTCGCGCTCGACGTGGCGCCGTCGAAATAGGGGCGTCGCGCGCAGATACCTCTTGAAACGAATGCCACTTCAAACAAGGTTTGAAGAGGCACTCTAGCCGTTCTGCACCGCCAGATGTGCGCCCGACTGCACCCAAATCGGAACGTTGATCGGCTGCCCATTCACGAGCGTGCCGGTCAGCATCCCGTTCGCGGACGCCAGTTGCGTTCCCTGGACGGACGCGATGCCTGACGCGAGAAGCCACTATCCGGTGAATTGACCGCCGGAGACGTTGGACGGCGGTGACATTGGGAAACGTCTGCACCGTGAGGCTCGATCCGAACATGCTGCCGCCGGTGATCGTGCCGCCGGAGAGATGCTGACGTTGAAGACCGCGTTCTGCTGCTGGTCCACATGGATTGCCGCGTTGCCGCCGGACGTTACGGTGCCTCCCGTCATCGAGAGATTGCCGCCGTCGCTGACCAGGATTCCGGTTCCCCAACTTGCGCATCGACTCTGGCTCACGCCCCCAACCCCGGAAACGGCTGCACAAGCCCGAGAATCGGCGGCGGGATGAAGCACCACCGCCTGCGATGCGATTCGGTATGCGCTCTTTATGGATTCGAACGGTGCGGCATTTCCGCTTCCGAGTTCGCGGCTGCGATTGTGGACGCGAGCTGAAGCGAGGAACAAAGTTGAAGGCACGGGATCCCATCGCGAATCGTGATGTCCGCCTCCAGCCTGCTGGTCGTCCTGGAGGCATTCAGCGGAGTGGTGATGTGGTGGAAAGAGGAAGAGGCCGTGATGTGTAACGGAATGCCTCCCGGCATCACTACCTTCCATCCGGATCAGCCGGCCCAGTAGCTTCGCTTCAGCAAACGAGACGCGCTACATTCTCACACGGTGACTCGCGGGAGTGCGCAAACGCTCGTTCCGGCTTACCCGAGGAAGACGGCGCGGGATCAAGGCCCGCGAAGGGGAGTCGTCAATGGACAAGCGTGTAGCCGACGTGCTTCTCGTGCTCGAGCGCGAATGGCGGCACGACCATCGCGTGGAAGAGCTGGCGACGTCCGTGAACCTCTGTGCGTCGCGGCTCGAGCACCTCTTCAAATCGATGTTGAACCGTTCGATCCGGGAAGTGATCCATACGCGACGTCTCGACGAGGCGGCGAAGCTGATTGCTACGACGTATGAGCGGATCTCGGAGATCGTCTACTTCGTCGGCTTTCGAGACGTCCCGAACTTCAACCACGCCTTCCGCCGCCGCTTTGGCGTGAGCCCGCGCGAGTACCGTCTGGCCGCTCATCGTGGAGCCGTTGGGATGACGCCGGCAGCAGATTCCACCAGCTTTCAGCAGGAGAATGATGTTGAGGGAGGACTCTGAGGGCCTTTTTTCTTTGTTCGCTTACGTTCTTGATTGCTCATGGTGATTCGCCGCTGCCTACATGAGTGCACGCACGTCGACTGATGCTGCTGCAGGGTCGCACTCTACCTTTTACGCGACACAGTCCATAGATTCCGCTGAGGAACCCTTATTGGGAGGCGGGCGCGCTTTTCTTGAGCTTCATTGCCTTGATCAGCGCGTCCGCCGTCTTGTCTTTCCTACTCGGCCAGTAAGTATCATTCCAGTGTTTCTTCACCACCTCGGCCACCTCGTTAGGATGCATCGGTGCAGCCTCGCCGAGCTTTTCGCCGCCGACGTCGAGCTTCGCGTGCGCTTCAGCGTAACAGTAGTACATCACGTTGGTCAGCGCAGCGTTGGCGCCCGCGGCGAACTTCTTCGGATCGTCGATCGCGTATCCCTTTGCCGTGACCGCCGTCTGCAGGTCGGCGACCGCAACATCGCGCTCATTGCCGGTAAAGATGAACGTCGACACATATGAGGAACCGGCAGCGCCCTTGCCGCTCGCGCCGGAGAACTCACGGAGGGCGAAGTTATCGCTAACGTGACCAGTGGTGGTATGGCCCCACACGGTGGAGTACTGGATCCCTTCCGCAAGCAGCGCATCGCGCATTACTGCCGCCAGTGAATCGCCTCCGCCTCCTTCCATCGTGCCTTTCACCCAATCCTCGCTCTCGCTTTGACCGCGACCGGTATTGCAAGCCAGCAGTAGGACGTTGACATTGGTCGCAAGAGCCGGCGCCATCGCCTTCGCCTTCGCCTTTGCGTTGCCGGTGGTGATCGGACCGAGGCCGCACCAGTCCGACGTACCGTGCGAGAAGAGCGCCAATGCGCGCACCTTTTCCGGCCCCAAGCCAGCCGTCGGCGTTGTTCCGGCGGGTGGCGTGGCGCTTGCGGCTTTCAAGACGCCGCTGATGCCAGTCAACGTCAGTCCCAGATCGTGCGAATCGGAGATCGCCGTGTCAAAGACGAGGTTCGAGGCCGTCATCGCCGAGTTCTTCACGCCGAGCGACCCCTTCAACGGCTCCCACCGGTCCTCCGCAGCAATTCCGACCAACAAAAACTCCAATCCACCAAGTTTTAGCAGGAACGACCGATTAATTGCTGTTGCGTGTGACGCCTCACTCGCAGAAAATCAGTGGAAATCGGGAAATCAGGAGTCAGTCATGCCTCAGACGGTGACATATTCCGGTTCTGCGGTCGCGGACACCGGTCCAGCAATCAGTTTCAGCCGCGTCGTCCCGCTTGAGGGTGTGAATCTGATCAACTTCGCCCTCGATCCCACCAAGAGCGCAAAGGTGGACCTCGGATCCACGCCTGCGCAATTGCAATTGCTGGTGATCAAGCCGAGCGCGCCAAGCGACAACATCACCTTCACCATTGATGGCAAAGGGACCGCGTTGAAGCTCGACCAGCCGCTAATGCTGGGCAGCGCCAGCGCCGTGTCGCTTCTCGGAACCTTCACGTTTCTGCAGATCACGAATGGCGACAAAGACCCCGTAACCATCGACATCCTGGTCGGGCGCGACCCGACGAGCTGATCCCGTCTCATTTTTCCGACTTCGCGGAGGAGCGCGTCATGCCTGTGTCTCCGACTTATCCCGGTGTTTACGTCGAGGAAATCCCAAGCGGTGTCCGCACCATCGTCGGTGTGAGCACGTCGACGACGGCGTTCGTGGGACGTGCGCTCAAGGGTCCCGTGCGCGTTGTTCCAGCGCTCAAAGACGACCAGGTTCCGACGCTGATCCACAGCTTCGCCGAGTTCGAACGGATCTTCGGCGGACTCTGGGCCCTGAGCCCGATGTCCTTTGCAGTACACCAATACTTTGCCAATGGCGGTGCCACGGCGGTGATCGTCCGCGTCAACGGCACCCCCGCTGCGACTCCAGCCAAGTGGTCCGCCGGAGGCCTCGGGCTGATCGCGTCGAGTCCGGGCCTATGGGCGAAAGATCTTGTTCTGACGCTCGACCATAATTCCTCCGACCCCGCGACGCTGTTCAATCTGACCGTCATCGACAACTCCACCAGCCCCGCGACTCCTCTGGAAACGATCCGCAACGTTTCAACCGATGCAACGTCTGGCTCATTCGTCACCAAGATGCTCGCACAGCGGTCGGAGTATCTGCGGGTAGATCCATCGATCCCGGTACCGGCGGCGGTCGCGAACGCAGCCGGCGTAGCAGATTCCGGTCCTGCAGCCGACGGAGGCGTTGTATCAAACTCGTCGATTCTCGGCTCACCCGCCGACCGCACCGGTATCTACGCCCTTCTTGACACCGACATCTTCAATCTCCTCTGCCTGCCGCCCCCGGCGCCCGGCGATGACGTAACCCAGGCCACGTGGCAGGATGCCGCGCAATTCTGCCAGGAGCACAGGGCCGTGCTGCTCGTCGACTCGCCCGATGACAGCCCCGCGAATGTCAAGACAAGCGGTCCATTGTTGATGAACGTCTCCGCGTACAAGAAGAACGCCGCGCTGTTCTATCCACGCATCCAGGTGTCCAACCCGCTCAGCCTGACTGGGGTAATCGATGATTACGTTCCGTGCGGGGCTGTGGCGGGCGTCTTCGCGCGCACAGACGCGGAGCGCGGCGTCTGGAAAGCGCCGGCCGGGATCGAGGCGGGCCTGAACGTGGCTGGGCTGACCCGCTCGCTCACCGACGCCGACAACGGCGACCTCAATCCCCTTGGCATCAACTGCCTGCGCACCTTCCCGCTCTATGGCACGGTGTCGTGGGGATCGCGCACGATGGACGGCGCCGACGCCATGGCCAGCGAGTGGAAGTACGTGCCGGTGCGGCGGACGGCGCTCTATCTCGAAGAGAGCCTCTACCGCGGCCTCAAGTGGGTGGTCTTCGAGCCGAACGCAGCGCCGCTGTGGGCGCAGATCCGCCTCAACGTCGGCGCGTTCATGCAGAACCTCTTCCGGCAGGGAGCGTTCGCCGGCACAACGCCGCAGGACGCCTACTTCGTCAAGTGCGACAACACGACCACCACGCAGAACGACGTCAACCTCGGCATCGTCAACATCCTGGTCGGCTTCGCGCCGCTCAAGCCCGCCGAGTTCGTGATCCTCAAGCTCCAGCAGATGGCCGGTCAGATACTGACCTAGGAGGCGTGCCGTGGCTCAGTTCAGCGCCAATCCGCAGCGATTCGATCCGTACAAGAACTTCAAGTTCCGTGTGAAATGGGACGGCCGCTTCGTGGCCGGAGTGAGCAAGGTCGGCGCGCTCAAGAAAACCACCGAGGTGGTTAAGCATCGGGAGGGAGGCGACCCCAGTTCCACGCGGAAATCGCCTGGGCGTACGGAGTTCGAGGCCATCACCCTGGAGCGCGGCGTCACGCACGATCCCGAGTTCGAGAAATGGGCGAACAAGGTGTGGAGCATCGGTGCCGGCCTCGGTTCCGAGGTCTCACTGAAGGATTTTCGCAAAGACATCATGATCGAGATGTACAACGAGGCGGGACAGCTCGTCCTGGCGTACAAGGTCTACCGCTGCTGGGTCTCGGAGTTTCAGTCGATGCCCGATCTCGACGCCAACGCCAACGCTGTGGCGATCCAGCACATCAAGCTTGAAAACGAAGGCTGGGAGCGCGATACCGCTGTGGTCGAGCCGACAGAGCCGGCGCTTTGAGGACGGACGATGGCGGGACTCTCGGATCTCGACATCGTCACGGTATGGAGCGCCGCGCAGCCGGTGCATCCCGCGGCGCGCGGCGCCGCGCTGCTGCGCGCGTTCACGCCGGGCCACACCCTTGACGAACTGGCGCGGCTGCCGATCGGATGTCGCGACGCGCGTCTGCTGCAGTTGCGCGAACAGTGGTTCGGCTCGCGGCTTGCGGCGGTGACGAGCTGTCCCGAGTGCGGCATCCGCGTCGAGGCGGAGATCCCCCTGGCAGCCTTGCGCGTCGATGCGCCGGAGAGCGCCGTCCGCGTCATTGCGATCGGCGACTTGCGCATCGAAGTGCGTCCTCCCGACACACGGGATCTGGCGGCCATCGCAGGCGCATCTGACGAGGAGAGCGCACGGGCTCTGCTTCTCGCCCGCTGTATCCATGGCGCGGACGCGGCAGAGTTGCCGGCCGAGGCCGTGTCCGAGGTCGTCACCGCAATTGCCGCCTGCGACCCGGCTGCCGACCTGACCGTCGCTCTTATCTGCCCCGAGTGCGGACACGAATGGGAGAGCGCCCTCGACATTGCGGCATTCGTCTGGAGCGACATCGACACCGCGGCACGACGGGCGCTGTGCGACGTCCACGTGCTCGCCGCCGCGTACGGCTGGAGCGAGGAGAAGGTGCTGGACATGCCGGCGGCGCGCCGTCAGCTCTATCTTGCAATGGTGACGGCATGACTGACTTTCTGGGGCGCCTCGCGCAGCGTGTCGTCGCGCCCAGGGCGCTCCTGCAGCCGCGCCCACCGTCGTTGTTCGAAGCGCCCGACAGGACGGAGCCGATACGCGAAGAGATCGCCGGACCAGCCGAGCAATGGGGCCAGACGGCATCGGGCATATCCGCTGGACCGGGCGTTTCCGCCGGACCAGGCGTTTTCGCGGCACCGGGCGTTTCCGCGGCGCCGGGCTCGCAAACGAGCAGCGTGGCCACGAGCCCTTCGACGGTCCAGCAAACAGGACAGCCGTTCAACGCGGCAGCATCAAGTGAGGCTGAAACGGGCCATCCGCAACACGATGCTGCGCGAACGGCTCCGGAGCATCTCGAATCGCGCGCGCTTCAGTCGACTGAGGGACCACTCGCTGCAGAACCTGAGGCGGAAGGCCGGCTCTCCCCGTTACCACTCGAGGTGTTGTCGCGCGAGGTGATCGAGGCGCTTCCGGCTGAGATCGCGGCCAACGCAGCTCTCGCTCCGACGCAAAGGAACGCAACATCCGAGCACGCCCCCCTGGAACCGCGTCTCCCAACGTCTCCACGGCCGCGTGTCCTCACCCGCCGCGCGGCTCCGGGCCTTCGCACGTCCGCCGGTCCAGGCGGACCGAACACCGCGCCGGCGCCGGCCGAGAGCGACGTTCACGTCACAATCGGGCGGATCGACGTCCGAGCGGTGACGCCACCGGTGCGCGAGCGTACCGCACCGAAGGCGGCGCGCACGCTGACGCTCGACGAATACCTCGGCCAGGGGAGGCGCCGGTGAGCAACTCCCTCGCGGTGGCCGCTGTGACGCAGACGCTGCACCAACTCCTGGACGCGCCGGTCGGCTCCGCCGTCGGCGGCGCACACGCCAGCATCCTCCGTCCCGATGAAGCTGCTGTTGCCGGCGTGCCCGGCGTGAACATCTTTCTCTATCAGGTGGTTCCGAACGGTTCCTGGCGCAACGAAGACCTGCCGACGCGGACTGAGGACGGGCAGGGACTCCTGAACCGCCCACGCGCGGCCATCGACCTGCACTATCTCTTCACCTTTCACGGCAGCGAGAAGGCATTCGAGCCTCAGCGGATTCTAGGCACGGTCGTACGGATCCTCCACGCCAGCCCGATCCTCTCGCGCGCCGCTGTCCGTGCAGCGATCCTGGCAGCGGACTCGGGCACCGGCCTTTCCGGCTCCGATCTTGCCGACGACGTCGACGTCGTCCGCGTCACGCCACTGCCGCTGACGCTCGAGGAGCTCTCAAAACTCTGGTCCGTCGTCTTCCAGGCCAAGTACTCGCTCTCGGTGGCGTATCTCGCCTCGGTCGTCCTCCTCGAAGGCGACGAGACGCCCAGTCCGCCCATCCCCGTGGCCAGCCATCGAGTGGTCGTCGTCCCCTCGACCGGTCCGGTGCTGGAGAAGCTCTCGTCGCAGGCGGTTGCCGCTGGGTCGCCGGTCGTCTCCGGCGTCCCCGTGCTGATCACGGACACGCTGATCATCGAGGGGCGCGGATTGCGCGGGCCTGCCGCGACGCATGTACGCATCGGCCAGACGCTCTTCACGCCGGCGACAGTCGACACGAGCCGCATCGTCGTCGATCTCAACACCGAGCTTCCGGCCGCTGAGCAGCGTGCCGGCGTGAAGGTAGTACAGGTGATCCAGGACATCGACTTCGGCACGCCCGCCGACCCGCACCGCGGATTCGAATCGAACGCGCTGCCCTTCATGCTCTCTCCAATCGTCACAGTCACCCTGGCGACACATACGCAGGTCGTACTGAGTGTAAATCTTCCGTTGACGGTCGGGCAGCGCGCAGTGCTGCTGCTCAGCCAGACGCCGGTGCCGGCGGTGCCGCCCACGCGTGCGTACGCCTTTCCGAAGATCGTGGATGCCGCCGGGGCGTCGATCACCGTGCCGATCTCCGGCGTGGTCGCGGGCGACTACGTCGTGCGCCTGCAGGTCGATGGCGCGGAGAGCCCGATCGACATCGACACCACCACTGGTCTGTACAAAGACACGCCGAAAGTGAGCATCCCATGATCGAGCGGACCGGCTGGCTCGATGCGAACCAACGGCACCTCTCACGCGCGCTCGACGAGGTGCGCGCGTTGCTGCAGCAGCGCGCGGTTGAAGCCGCTCCGGAGGAGGAAGGGACGTTTGCCATCGACGTGGTCACGCGTGCCTTCGGCCTTTCGCCGTTCGAACGAAACATCCTCCTCCTTTGCGCCGGGATCGAACTGGACTCGAAGCTCGCTGGAGTTTGCGCCGAGGCGCAGGGCGATCAAGCGATGTCCTATCCGACGTTCAGTCTGGCCCTCGGCGCGTTTCCCGATGCGCACTGGAGCGCTGTGGCGCCGGGCGGCGCGCTGCGGCGCTGGCGTCTGATCGAGGTTGCCGACAACGGGGTGGTCACGCGGGGCCGCCTGCGCATCGATGAACGGGTACTGCACTTCCTGACCGGCGTCGATGCCTTCGACGAGCGGCTTGGCGGGATCGTGGCGTCGTTCGAGGACGACGCGATGCTCGTTCCGTCGCACGAGGAGATCGCGAGGCTTGTCGCTGGTTGGGTCCGCGCCGGCATTCCCACCGTGCAGATCTGCGGCGCCGACGAGGTGACCCGACGGCTGATCGCCGCGGTTGCCGTGCGCAGTCTCGGCCTGTCGCTGGAAGTTTCGCCGGCCTATGCGTTGCCTTCCTCGCCGCGCGACGCTGACTCTCTGGCACGGCTATGGGACCGTGATGCGGCGCTGAGCGGCGCGGTGCTGCTGCTGGAGTGCGACTCGGCAGGCAGCGAGACGGTACCGGCTGAAGCGGTACGGCACTTTGTAGACCGGCTTCGCGCGCCCGTGATCATCAGCGCGCGGGAGCGGCGCACCGTGACCTCGCGTCGGATGCGGACCGCCGACGTGCCGGCGGCGCCGCCGGCGGAACGCCGGCAACTCTGGCAGTCGGCACTCGGCGACGCCGCACAACGGCTCAACGGCGATATTGACGCCTTGACCATGCACTTCCGCTTGTCGCCTGCCGCGGTGAGCGACGCCGTCGATGAGGTCGCCGGCGCCGAGCCACGCCAGCTCGGCGAAGCTTTATGGCAGGCATGCCGCACCCACACGCGGCAGCGCATCGACGAGCTTGCACGCCGCATCGATTCGCGCGCGCGCTGGGACGACCTGGTGTTGCCCGCCTCGCAGCTAGCAATTCTTCGCGGCGTCGCCAGCGCGGTGCGCTACCGCGCGGTGGTGTACGAGCGCTGGGGATTCGGCCGCCGGGAATGGCGCGGCCTCGGGGTTTCCGCGCTCTTCTGCGGCCCAAGCGGAACGGGAAAAACGCTGGCCGCCGAGGTACTGGCCAACGAACTGAAGCTGGACCTCTACGCCATCGATCTGAGCGGCGTCGTCAGCAAGTACATCGGCGAAACGGAGAAGAACCTGCGGCGAATCTTCGACGCGGCCGAAGACGGCGGTGCCATCCTCCTCTTCGACGAAGCCGACGCACTGTTCGGCAAGCGCAGCGAAGTGCGCGACAGCCATGATCGCTACGCGAACATCGAGGTCAGCTACCTGCTGCAGCGCATGGAGGCATATCGCGGTATCGCCATCCTGACCACGAACCTGCGGGATTCGCTCGATACGGCGTTCCTTCGCCGGCTGCGCTACGTGATCCAGTTCCCTTTCCCCGGCCCGGAGGAGCGGGCGGAGATCTGGCGGCGCGCGTTTCCAGCCGAGCTGCCGCTGGAGAGTGTGGATGTGCTCAAGCTGGCGCGCCTCAACGTCGCCGGCGGCAACATCCGCAACATCGCCCTATCCGCCGCCTTCCTGGCGGCCCGAGGCGGCGGCGGCGTTCGTATGGCGCACCTGCTGGACGCCGCGCGCGCCGAGTACACGAAGATCGAGCGGACATTGAACGACAGCGAGGTGGCCGGGTGGCTGTGACAATCCACATCGAGCATCTCGTTCTGCACGGCTTCGATCCGCGCGACCGGCATGCGATCGGCGAGGCGTTGCGTACCGAGCTCACTGCCCTTTCCACGGGCGCGAACGCACTGCCATCGCGCAGCGCCAACATCGACCGCCTCGATGCCGGGAGCGTTGCCATCGATAGTGTACGTTCGCCCGCCGCACCACGTGCCATCGCCGGCGCGGTACATCGAGAGGTAACGAAATCATGAAAGCCGAGCCGCAGAAAAAGTGCGCATGCGGGGGCAGAGGCGGAACCTGCGATTGCACGAAAGAGCGCGTCCAGCGGAGCGCGCGGTCACACAGTGCCACACCGATAGAAGCACCGCCGATCGTGCACGAAGTTCTTCGCTCTTCAGGCCGTCCGATTGATGAGGAAGTGCGAACGATGGCGGAGAGCAGATTCGGCCATCGCTTCGAGAACGTTCGCGTTCACGTCGACGATGTTGCCGCGCGATCGGCCGATGCCGTTGCCGCGGAGGCCTATACCGTCGGACGCCATGTTGTCTTCGGCGCGCACCGGTTCGCACCACGGACGCAGCACGGTCTGCACCTGATCATGCACGAGCTTGCGCACGTCGTGCAGCAAGACAGCTCTCAGATCCCGTCGCGACTGCTGGTATCTCAGGCAAACGATCCCGCCGAGCGCGCGGCGGATCACAGTTCGAACCGTGGTTCGCTTGTTTCGTCGACTGCGGTCGTAGCTCGTCAGGGCTTGGGCGAGATGTTCGGCGCCGTTAGGGGCGTCGGTCCGTACGATGCATGGAAGGCGCGCGGACTTGCGAACGAAGCGTTGTCGATGGCCCAGAACAGCGGCCTTCCCGGCCTGCATAACGGGGCAGCCGACGCATATCGCCACTGCTACTGGAACTGTCGAATGGCCGCGGAACTGGGAGCCGATCAGGCGGAGACGGTCGCAAACGGCCACGAACGGCACGGGGGAGGACCGGCGAACGAAAACACGATGGATCTTTCGAATAACGTTGTGGGTCGCGCTTGTAGCGGCGACTGCGACACCTGCTGTCGCACTGAATTGAGCAGCGGGAACCTTCGCGTCATCGATTCCACTGGCACGGTCGTACCGAGCAGCTCGCCGGGGGCGACAGCGACCACGCCTGGTGCCTATCGCTATTGAGGAGTTAGCAGACTTATGACCACCTTCCCTCTCTCTCCTCGCCTGGTCAAGAGCGGCATCGTGCTGATCGATCCCGGCAGCTCCGCGGTGCTGCGAATGATCGCTCTGCAGTACAACCCCGACACCCTTACGCGTACGCTGCAGGCTCAGGCGACGAGCGAGGGAAGCGGCGGGCAGCAGGATCGATCCGAGGCGCTGCGGCTCAAGGGGCCCGCGGTGGAGACCATCAAGTTCGACGCTGAGATCGACGCCACCGATCAGCTCGAGCTCCCGGGCCAGAACCCGATCACGGTCAGCGTCGGCATTCACCCACAACTTGCGGCGCTGGAGATGATCGTCTACCCCAGCTCGGCGACGTTACAGTCGAACAATTCGTTGGCGCAAGGCGGCACGCTGGAGATCGTGCCGATGGAGGCCCCGCTCACACTCTTCATCTGGAGCAAGAGCCGCGTGATACCGGTACGGCTCACCGATTTTTCCATAACCGAAGAGGCGTTCGACGCGCACCTGAATCCCGTCCGGGCGAAGGTCAGCCTCAGCATGCGCGTCCTGAGCATCAACGACCTCGGCTTCGATCACAAAGGCGGCAGCCTCTACATGCTCTATCACCAGCAGAAAGAGCGGTTCGCGGCGATGGCGCGTAGCGCGGCCGCCCAGACCCTCGGCATCGGAGGGATTCCATGACCGACATCCTCCAGCAGATCCTGCAGGGCCCGCCGCTCGACGCCACCGCCTTTCCGGCGTCCAGCCGCTATCACGGCATCGGCACACTGCAACTAACCGTCGCCGCCGACGGCGCGCCGATCGTCTACCTCGGTCGTCGCTTCGTCCCCATGCCGGACCGCTTTGCTCTTCTGACCGTTCATAACGTGCGCGAAGGGGAGCGGCTCGACAACATCACGGCACAGTACTTCGGAGATCCCCTGCAGTACTGGCGTCTTTGCGACGCCAACAACGTCATTGTCCCCGACGAGTTGACCGACGAAGTCGGCAACGAAATCCTGATTACCCTCCCCGCCGACATTCCTGGAGGAACGAGTGCTTAAGGGCGCCGTGCAGATGACCCTGATGATCGGTCCGGCCGTTCCGCGACCAGTCGGGCAGGGTGTCCTCGACGCCTTGCAAAGCGTGAAGGTGACCTCGCGGGCGCGTGAAGCCAGCGGGTTCTCGCTCGTATTCTCGCTGAGCAACGGTTCGCCGCTGCAGACTCTGTTTCTGCTCGCCGGCGGCGCCTCGATCCCGCTGGTGCGCGTTGTCATCGTCGTCACCGTCAACGGAAGCCCCAACGTCCTGATCGACGGCGTGATGACACATCACGAGATCACGCCGGGCGCCGACGCCAGCCACAGCACACTGACCATCCTGGGCGACGACCTCACCAAGGTCATGGGATACATCGACTTCAGCGGCATCCCCTACCCGGCCTGCCCTGTGGAGGCGCGCGTGGCGCTGGTGCTGGCCAAGTACGCGATGTTCGGAATCATCCCCAAGATCATTCCCAGCATCATGTTCGACGTCCCCCTGCCGACGCAGCGCATCCCGCGGCAAAAGGGGAACGACCTCGCCTATATCCGCCAACTCGCCGACGAAGTCGGCTACGTCTTCTACCTGGAACCTGGGCCACAGCCGGGGATGAGCTTCGCCTACTGGGGACCAGAGATCAAAGTCGGCGTCCCGCAGCCGGCCCTGAACGTCGACATGGATGCGTTTACCAACGTGGAACAGATGACGTTCCGCTTCGCTGCCGACAACCGTAAGTTGCCTGTAATCACCATCCAGAACCTGGAGACGAAGGTACCGATCAAGATCCCGGTACCCGACGTCACGCCACTCAATCCTCCGCTCGGCATGATCCCACCGATTCCGAAGGCCATCGAACCGTTGGAGATGTCCGCAAAGCTCTCGCCGATTCAGGCAGTGCTGATCGGCTTGGCGAAGGCGGCGCGCAGCTTCGACGCCGCGAGCGGCCATGGCACGCTCAACGTCGCGCGGTACGGGCGCGTGCTCAAACCGCGGCAGCTCGTCGGGGTACGGGGTGTCGGTACGGCCTTCGACGGCCTCTATTACGTCGACGAGGTGACTCACGACATCCAGCGCGGTGAATACAAACAGGACTTCTCGCTGGTACGAAACGGCCTCGTCTCGACCGTGCAGCAGGTGCCGGCATGAGCGACCACTACTATGGCAAGTACCGCGGCGTGGTCATCAACAACCTCGACCCGCTGCACATCGGGCGGATCATGGCGTCGGTCCCTGACGTCGCCAACTCCATCCCCACATCGTGGGCCATGCCGTGCGTACCGATCACCGGCAAGCAGATGGGAACCTATGTCGTGCCGCAGATCGGCACAGGCGTCTGGATCGAGTTCGAGCAAGGCGATCCCGACTACCCGATCTGGAGTGGATGCTTCTGGGGAAGCGCGGCCGAGGTCCCCACCATGGCCAACGCGGGTAATCCTGTGAGCCCGAGCATCGTCCTGGCCACCGGGCTCCTGAACATGCTGGTGATCAGCGACCTGCCCGGCCCCACCGGCGGAATCATGCTGAAGTCGACCACCGGCGCGATGATCCTCGTCAACGACGTGGGCATCACTATCTCCAACGGAAAGGGCGCCACGATCCAGATGACGGGACCGAACGTCACGATCAACAACGGCGCGCTGATGGTGGTGTGACCATGCCGGGATTCCTTCTTCACGTCGGCGCCACCGTGCAGTGCTCCCATGCGGGACGGGCGCAGCCGACGGTGCCCAATCCGCGCGTGACTCTGGGAGGACAGCCGACGGTGTCCATCGCCGCGCCGTGGGCCGTCGCGGGATGTCCCTTCCCCCCCGCCTCTGGCGGCCCCTGCGCGATCGCCACATTCACCACTTCGGCGGTGCGGGTCACTTCCAACGGTCAGCCGCTCTTGCTGCTGGACAGTCAGGCGCTCTGCGCCCCGACGGGCGTGCCTCTGATGATTCTCGTAACACAGACGCGGGTGACGGGAAGCTGATATGGACCTCGACTATCCATACAGCGTCGACGGCCGGGGCCGCACCGCCGAAACCGGCGGCGACGACCACATCCGCGACTTGATCGAGCAACTCCTCTTCACCATGCCAGGCGAGCGGGTCAACCGCCCTGATTTCGGCTGCGGTCTGATGCAGCTCGTCTTCCAGCCGAACAGCGCGGAGCTGGCCGCTGCGATGCAGTTCACAGTCTCCGCCGCTCTGCAGCAGTGGCTCGGCGACCGCATCACGGTGCAGAGCCTCTCGGTGGAGAGCGTCGACTCGACGCTCCGCGTCACCGTGCAGTACCTGATCACGCGCTCACAGCAGCAACGCGTGGCGCAGTTCAGCCGCGGGGTGTCGCCGTGAGCATCTACCGTTGCTGTGACGATCTCCGCCGCGAAGCCGTGGCCGCGCAGACCGCGCGCAACGGCATCGACTATCTCGAGGTGGTCGACCACGATGAGCCCGATCCGACGAAGCGTCAGCGCGTTCTCCTCGTCCACTTCGTGAACCAGCCGCACCCCGCGGTCACCGAGGCCAACGTCGTCATCGACGGCGGAGAGCGCGTCCGCAATATCGTCGTCAAGTCCGTCACCTTCGCCGGCGACGTCTTGCAAGTCGAAGTCGATCCGCGCGGAGACTTCTCCCCCTACGTGCTCCGCCTCATGGAGACGGACCACAAGACGCTCCTGGCGACGCTCGATCCGCAACTGGCCGAGGTCGAGTTTTCATTCAAGGTCGAGTGCGCTTCGGACTTCGACTGCAGGCCGGAAACGATCTGCCTCGCTCCGGCGAGCGAGCCTCCACGCATCGACTACCTGGCCAAGGATTACGAGAGCTTCCGCCAGCTCATGCTCGACCGGATGGCGCTACTGGTGCCCGAGTGGCGTGAGCGCAGCGCAGCGGACCTCGGAATCGCCCTCGTCGAACTGCTCGCGTACGTCGGTGATCACCTCAGCTACCAGCAGGACGCCATCGCCACCGAGGCCTACCTCGGCACTGCGCGACAGCGGATCTCGGTGCGGCGGCACGCGCGCCTGGTCGACTACCAGATGCACGACGGATGTAACGCGCGCGTATTCGTTCACATCGAGGTGACCGCGGTGTCGCTCACCCTCGCCGGGCACACGCCGCTGCTCACCCATCTCGATCGCGTCGACAAGCGGCTCGTCCCCAACAGCAGCGCGCTCGATGACGCCTTCAACGCCGGTCCCACCGTATTCGAGACGATGCACGACGTCGTCCTCATGCAGGATCACAACCGGATGTTTTTCTACACTTGGAACCGGCGCAATTGCTGCCTACCGAGAGGGGCGACGTCGGCCACCCTGCGCGACGCGCACCCTGGCCTCAAAAAGGGCGACCTGCTCGTCTTCGAAGAAGTGATCGGTCCGCAGAGTGGCGACCCGGCGGATGCTGATCCGGGGCACCGCCACGTCGTCCGCCTCACGGCCGACGCGAACGTGACCGAAGATCCGGTACGAAAAACCCCCGCCACACCCATCCCCATCACCGAGATCCAGTGGGCGGACGCCGACGCGCTGCCGTTCCCGCTCTGCATCACCGTCACTACGCCCGGCGACGAAAATCACCCCAGCCTTTACATCGAAGACGTCAGCGTCGTGGTGGGCAACATCGTTCTGGCCGATCACGGGCGCACCTTCGCCGGCGACGCTCTGGGTCAGATGCCGGCGCCGGAGATTTTCATCCCCGCCGCTGCCGGCGACCCGTGTGACCGCAGCGGGGACATCGCCGTACCCGCGCGTTTCCGCCCGCAACTCCCGCGGGGCCCACTCACCCAGCAAGGGCGCATCGCCGCGCCATCGCCCGACGAGCCGGATCCGAGGACCTTCGATCCCGCCGCCCCCGCCTCCAGCGCCATGCATTGGGATATGGCCTTGGTGCTGCCGCGCGTCGGCCTGACGGCGACCCTCGGGACCGCGACTCTCCCGCCGTGGGAGGTGCGCACCGACCTCTTCTCCAGCGAACCGACATCGATGCACTTCGTCGCTGAAGTCGACGACAACGGTATCGCCATCATCCGCTTCGGCGACGACGACTACGGCGCAATGCCGCTGGAGGAGACGCTGTTCAAGGCCACTTACCGCGCCGGCAACGGCACGGCGGGCAATGTTGGCGCCGAGGCGATCGCGCACATCGTCAGCAATGACAGCGGGGTCACCTCGGTGCGCAATCCGATGCCTGCACGCGGCGGCGTTGATCCCGAGCCGATCGAGCACGCACGGCAGGCCGCCCCCGACGCCTTCCGCGTGCAGGAGCGCGCGGTCACCGAGAGCGACTACGCCGAGGTCACGCAGGGGAGGGAGGGCGTCGACCACGCTGCGGCGACATTCCGGTGGACCGGAAGCTGGTACACCCTCTTCGACACCGTCGACCGCAAGGGAGGGCTCGAAGTCGACGACGCGTACCGCGCCGACACGCGCGCCTACCTCGAACATTACCGCGTGGTCGGCAACGATCTGGAAGTCGACATGCCGCGCTTCGTGCCGGCAGACGTGGCCATGGTTGTCTGCGTCAAACCGTCATTCTTCCGCGCCGACGTCGAGCGCGAGCTGTTCGACGTCTTTGGAAACGGTGTGCGCCGCGACGGCGGTCTCGGCTTCTTCCATCCCGACAATTTCACCTTCGGGCAGTCGCTGTATCTGAGCCGCATATACGCAGCCGCGCAGGCGGTGCAGGGCGTCGACTCCGTGAACATCATCCGGTTCCAGCGCCAGGGAAACGCCTCCAGCAGCGTGCTCGACACCGGTGAGCTGACGATGGCGCGGTTGGAGATCGTGCAACTGGAGAACAGCCGCGACTTCCCGGAGCGCGGGCGGCTCGAGCTGCAGATGCGAGGTGGACGATGAGTGCCTGCCGCGACTGTGCTTGCGGATGCTGCTCCGGCATCCACGCCGAAACCCCCGTGCTGATCACAAACCGTCCGGGCCTGAGCGCCATCGCCTATCGCTGCGGCACGCACCCGTCCTGGAAGAACAGCTTGCTGGCGGCGCTGAGCGGAACGAACAACCCGCTGAGCGGCAAACTCACCACGCGCGACGACGACGACTTTTCCATTGCCCTGCTCGATGCCTGGGCCACCGTCTCCGACGTCCTCACGTTCTATCAGGAGCGTATCGCCAACGAGTCGTACCTCCGCACCGCGCGCGAGCGGCTCTCAATGGTGGAGCTTGCCCGGCTGATCGGGTACGAGCTGGCACCTGCCGTCGCCGCCGAGACGATGCTCGCCTTCACCATCGATGGCGATGCGACGAAGCAGTCCGGCAGCGACATCGTCACCATCGACGCCGGAACGCGCGTGCAGAGCGTGCCGGGGCAGAACGAGACGCCGCAGACCTTCGAGACCTCGGCCACGCTCGATGCGCGCGCGGAGTGGAGCAAGATCAAAGTGTGGCCGGCCGGCGACACGAAGATCGAGTCGATGGAAACGTATCTCGATGGGACGGTGACGAACCTCAAGAAAGGTGACGCGCTGATCTTCTGGCCGGCAGGCGACGTACGCCTCATCACGGACACCAGCCCCGACTTCGACAACGACCGCACGCAAGTGACGTGGGAGCCGGCGCTGGTGACGACGCAAACCTCGGTTTCGGCGATGCGTGTTGCTGCTCCGCTGTTCGGACACAACTCGCCGAAGCCGCCCATCCTCCCGCCCAACGTCCCGAAACAGCTCGAGCCCGACACCGGGAACAAGGACCCTGAATGGAATTTCCTTTTCAAGAACAAGACCGTCTACCTCGACGGATCGCACCCGGAAGTGCGCAAGGGATCCACGCTGGTACTGATGAAACCGGACGGCACGCAGCGCCGCTTCAGCGTCGATAGCGCGAACATTATCTCGCTCTCGCGATATGCCGTGAGCGGCAAGGCGACTCAGATTGTCGTTGTCTCCGACACGGACCTGTCGGACTTCGCCGGCGACAATTATCGCCAAACGATCGCCTACACCGCGAACGAAGCTCTCTCTCTCGCATACTGGCCGCGTTGGATCGTCACCGGCCAGGCCATTGAGTTGTCAACGGCCATCACCTCGTTCAACGGCAAGCGCGACATCATCATCAGTGGTCCGAAATACAATTCCCTCACGCAGATCACCGAGCCGGCCGTCGTCGACAGCGTGTCGAACGACAACGGACGCTCGACGCTCAACCTCGTCAGCGGCGTGACCGGTTCGTTCGATGCGACGAAGGCGGTCGTCTACGCCAATGTGATCGCCGCGACGCACGGCGAGAGCGTCAAACAGGTTCTCGGCAGCGGCGACGCCACCCAGCCGTTCCAGCAATTCACGCTCGCACGCGCGCCGCTGACCTACATTCACAGCTCCTCGTCGCCGCGCGGCGCCGTCTCCACTCTCTCGCCGCCGCCCGGCACGTCGATGGGCCTCTACGCCAACGATCTTCGCTGGAAGGAAGAGCCGACGCTCTACGGTGCCAGTTCCCGCGGCCGCGTCTTCCGCATCACTCGCGACGACGAGGAGAAATCCACCGTCCGCTTCGGCGATGGGCGCGATCAGGGAGCGCGCCTCCCGTCCGGCAACGACAACATCCGCGCCGTCTACCGCGTCGGTGCCGGCGCCATCGGCAACGTCCGCGCAGGTCAGCTCACGCTGTTGATGACGCAACCGTTCGGCGTAAAGGAAGTGACCAATCCGCAGCCAGCCGAGGGCGGAGTTGATCCTGAGGTCTTCGCCGACGCACGGCGAAACGCGCCGCGCACCGTTTTGACCATCGACCGCGTCGTTTCGCTGCGTGACTACGAGGCCTTCACCGCCGCATTCCAGGGCATCGGAAAAGCGCTCGCCACCTGGGCCTGGCTCGGCAACTCGCGCGAAGTCTTCCTCTCCGTGGCCGGCGCGGCTGGCGAGGCGATCAGCGCGACCAATCCGCTGCGCAGGGATCTCCTCGGCGCGTTACGGCGCTTCGGTAAGCCAAACGTCCCGATCCGCATCGAGTCGTACCTGCCGGTCAAATTCCGCGTCAGCGCCCGGCTGAAACTCGACCCCGACGCCGTTGCCACAGTCGTCATGAGCGACGTGCAGAAGGCACTGACGGATGCCTTCTCCTTTGACGCGCGCACGTTTGGTCAGGCCGTCAGCCTCTCGGAAGTGGAAAGCGTCATCCAGGGCGTGAGCGGCATCGTCTTTGTCGACGTCAATACACTCTACCGCGCCGGCCTCCCGCCCCCGCCCTCGAAACGGTTGACTGCCGCGCCGCCGAAGATCAAGTCCGATGGCAGCTTGCAGGCCGCCGAGATCCTGACGATCGATGACTGGTCGTTGCTCGACATTAAGTCGATGGAGATCGCATGAGATTCGACGCTGATCGGCTGATCCGCATGCTGCCCGCCGTCTACGGGCTGCGCGACGCCAGCCAGCAGCAGTTGCGCGCGCTGCTCAACGTCATCTCCGGACAGATTGGCGTGATGGAGGAAAACCTGGCGCAGCTTTACGACGATCAGTTCGTCGATACCTGTGACGACTGGGTGCTCCCGTACATCGGCGACCTCCTCGGCAACTCACCGCTGTATGCCGGTAATCCCGCCGACGGCGATACAGCCCGCTCGTTGTTCCCTGAGTTGACGGGCCCGCGCTTTGCCTCGCGCGTTGCGTTGCGCGCGCGGCCGGATGTGGCCCGCACCATTTATTACCGGAAACGCAAAGCGACGCTGCCGATGCTTGAAGAGTTGGCGCACGATGTCACCGGCTGGGCGGCGCACGTGGTCGAGTTCTTCGAGCTCCTCGGATGGACGCAGTGCATCCGCAACCATGTCCGCCCGCAGTGCCACCTCGTCGACGTCCGTCAGCTCGATGAGCTCGAGCGCCTGGACGGTCCATTCGACGTCATCCCGCACACCATCGACGTCGCGCCGATCAATCAACACGACGGCTGGTACGAAATCCGGAACGTCGGCTTCTTCCTCTGGCGCCTCGGCGCATACGGTATGGGCGATCCCGACGCTGCGAACGTTCCGGACGCCGACGCGCGCATCGTCGGAGCGCCCGGCGACTTCCGCTTCCACGTCAACCCCGCCGGCATCGACGCGCCGCTCTTCTCGCGCTATCGTCCCACGGAACTTAGCGGCGTAACCGAGAGCCGCGTCTCCGGCCCCATCCGCCCGCTACTGCTCGCGCTCGACATCCTCGACTACAAAGCCATCGTTCCCGCCGACCGTTCCGGATTCTCCGAGCTGTATGGCGACGCTGGCACCGCGCAAAGTCTCAGGCGAAGCTTCGCCATCTTCAGCGATGGAACCATGGTGCCGCCGGAGAAAATCTGCTCCGGCAATCTCTCGACTTGGAAGCAGCCACCGCTCGACATCGTGGCCGTCGACACGCGCAGCGGCCGCATCTCCTTCGGCCCATCGTGGACGCCCAAGAACGTCCGTGTCTCCTACCACTATGGATTCGCGGCCGATCTCGGCGGCGGCCCGTATCCGCGCGCGAGCTGGCTGATCAAACGCCATCTTGCTGAGGACGTCCTTCACGTCGCCCAGAGCGGCGCCGCCGGTACGTTCTCCACTGTCTTTGACGCGGTAGCACAATGGAAGGCAGGCGGCCGCAAGAGCACCGTCATCGTCATCGACGACAACCACACCTACGACGAGACCAAAGCGATCACGCTCAATCTGCTGACGAAGAAGTTCCTGGCCATCGAAGCGGCTGAGGGAAAGCGGCCACACGTTCTGCTCGAGAAGGGGCTGACCATCCAGGGCGACGTCGATGCCATGGCCACCCTCTCCGGCCTCCTTGTCGAGGGCACCGTCAAGATCAAGAATGCCGTCGGCCGCGTTCGTGTACTGCACTCGACGCTGATTCCCGACGCCAGGGGCGCGGCGAGCATCACCGCGAACGATCCGCCCGGACCGGTAACCGAAGATCCGTTGCGCATCGAGATCGCCTTCAGCATCACCGGTCCGATCCTCGCCACCGGCGCGGCGCAGCAGGTGACCATCCTCGATAGCATCGTCGATGCCGCCGGCAACCTCGCCCTCGGGGGATTGAAGAAGAACGACTACGGCCCGCCCGCCAGCATCGAGCGGACCACCATCTTCGGCACGACGCGCGTGCGGGAGCTGCCGCTGGCAACGGAGGTCATCTTCGACCAGCCGCTTTTCGTGGAGCGTAGACAGTCGGGGTGCGTCCGTTTCAGCTACGTTCCGCACGACCAGTCGCGCACACCGCGGCGCTATCGCTGTCAGCCCGATCTGGAGATCGCGCGCGCGCTGGACGAGAAGAAGCAGCAGCTCGGCCGCGACCTTCTCGACCCCGAGCAGGCCGCGATCGTCGCGTTCGTCACATCCTGGCTTGTTCCGAGCTACACCAGCGCACGCTATGGCGACTCGCCGTACGCACAGCTCCATATCAACGCGCCGCGGCAGATTGCCCGCGGCGCGGAGGATGGCTCCGAGATGGGGGCTTTCTGCCATCTCAAGCAACCGCAGCGCGAAGACAATCTGGTCACGCGCCTGGCGGAGTACCTCCCGTTTGGCCTGCAGCCCGGGATCATTTACGTCACCTGAGAGGAGAAGCCATGCCGGGGGACTACAGCCGCTTCACCGATGATCTGAAGAAACGCTTTTCGCGCGTGCTGTTCCAGCAGGGGCGCGTCATCCAGGACGCCGACCTCGACGAGATGGTCGAGATCCTCACGCGCCGCGACCGCCTGCACATGCTCGACGTCGTGGGCCCTTTCGCGGTGCCGCGCACGACGACGACCGGGTTTGCCATCAGCGCTAACGGGCCAGGCGATCTGAATATCGGACAAGGCCGCGCGTATGTCGATGGCATCGTGGCCGAGGCGCTGGCAGACGACAATCTCACCTATCTGAAACAACCCTTCTACCCGAATCCGCCGACCCTCGACAGCGTGATTAGTGGTGGCGGCTTGGTGTACCTCGACGTCTGGGATCGGGAGATCACCGCGCTCGAGGATCCGTCGCTGCCCGACCCCGCCCTCGGCGGGGTCGACACCAGCACTCGCACGCTGACCGTTTGGCAGGTGAAGGTCATCGGCAACGCCGACTGCGGCAGCGATCTCAATAGTCTCATTCCGCCGTCCGCCGCTAGACTGAGCGTCAAGCTCGACGTCCCACCCGACCCACCCGACCCCTGCCTGCTCCCTGAGTCGGGCGGGCTTCGCGACGTCGAGAACCGCTTCTACCGGGTCGAGATTCACGGCGGCGGCACCACCGCCAAGTTCAAGTTCGCGCGCGATCCGGTGGCTACGCGCATCACCAACATCCCGACGGCAGCAGGCAAGACGACGATCGAAGTGGAGCGCATCGGCCTCGACTCCGTTCTCCGCTTTTCGCCCGGCGACTGGGTGGAGTTGACGAACGACTTGCTGGTGCTGCGCGGTGAACCGGGGGTCATGGCGCTCATCGAGACCGTGGACGAGGGACCCCGGCACATCTCGCTCGACCGCAACGTAGCGGCGTTGAACAATCCGGACTTTCCGTCACGCCTCATCCGTTGCGACCAGCGCGCCGGCGGCGGCGTCACGCTCGACGGCGACGGTCTGATCACGGCTACCGGCGCCTTCCAACCGCTCGAGGCGGGAATCGAGGTCCAGATCACGCTCGATCCCAGCGGCGGCACGTTCCACAACGGCGACACCTGGTACTTCCCGACGCGCGTGGCCACGCAGACCGCCGGCCCGCTCAACAACGCCCCGCCGCGCAGCGTCATCCATCACTACTGCCCACTCTCTACCGTGAGCGGGTTAAGCGGAGGCGGCACGGCTCCGGTGATCGGAAGCGACTGCCGTACCCTCTGGCCACCGGAGCCGGGCGTGGGTGACGACTGCGAGTGCACCGTCTGCGTCTCCGCCGACGAACACAACTCCGGAAAAAAAACCATTCAGGACGCGATCGCGCAGGCCAAGGCGAAGGGCGGTGGGAAAGTCTGCCTCAAGCCGGGTTTCTATTTTGTGGCCGCAACGATCGAGATCCAGCAGGCGCTGAGCCTCTCGCTCACCGGACACGGGTTCGCGGTCCTGCTCTTCTTCGGCACGGGACCGGTCATCCACATCGAGAACTCCGTCGACGTCACGGTGGAAGAGCTGTATATCCTCCGCCTCGCCAGTGAAGGGACCGACGTGGAGGGCGTCGGAATCGAGATCGCCAACTGCCTGCTGGACACGACGGTACAGGATTGCATCATCACGATGATCCCCTCGCCGCAGCCCAACGCTCCGGGCGTTGCGCCGCAGGGGATCGGGATCGGGCTCACCGGTCTGGTCCAGATGCCCAATATCGTGCGAAACGTCATTACGGCCGGCACCGGTATCGGGAATGTGCCGAATCTGAAGCTGCCATACGTCTACTTAGCCGGCGGCGACGTGCGCGAAAACCTGATGCTCTGCGGCAGCAGCGGCATCAACATCAAAGGCCTCGGCATGACGATGGACGTGAAGCAGAACTGGATCGTTGCCGGAATCATGGGCATCGGACTTATCGGCGTCGCCTATCCGGGTGGGGCCATCAACATCGACGGGAACAACATCTACAGCTCCGGAGCCGGCATCATGTTCACCACAGCTCTCACCACTGTTGTGAACAACTCGATCACCGGGCTGGTGCTGCCGGGTGCGGATGCGGCCGCGAAGGAATCTGCGGCCTTGCGAGTCAACGCCAGCGGAATCGTCGCCGGATTTCCCAGCCGCGCGCTGGCGCCCGAGCACGTGAAGATCCTCGGCAACCGCATCGCCTTTTTCCGCGGCAATGGTATCTACTTCACCGGCTTCGTCGGCTCGGCCATGGTGAAGCAGAACTCGATCTTCGTCATCGGCGGCGGTGCCGTTGTTACCTCCGGCAAGGCCCAGGTCGATCGGCTTTCGGTGGTGAACAACGACATCGGTCTGATCGGTATCGCACCCGACGCGGAACTGCTTCCGGCGGCGGGCGTTTACATCATCGGCGCGGGCGACTTTGAGATCGCCGACAACAACATCTTCGGGGTGGCGCCATCGGCGGAATTCTCCGCCCATGGCGTCTTCCTGTTCGGTCCGACGCGCGCCCGCGTGTTCGGCAACTCAATCGGCGGCGTCCGTCCGTCGGTTGTCAAAATCGGTTCCGCGGGCATCGAGATCGCCGGCGCCTACGGCATGGTGCACGTTGCGAACAACAACATCGTCTGGCGGCAAACCGACGATCCGAATGCCCCGTTGGGAGGGCGGTGGATCGGGCTGCGGATCGGCACCAACTTCGATTTCACCAACGTCTTCACGATTCCCATTCAGATCCTCGAGACCTTCAACCTGGTCTTCTCGCCCAACCTTGCCGCTTCGCCCGCGGATGCCACTTCGAGGACGGCGAACACGGGATCGACGTTCGGCGGCTGGATGTACATCAACTTCGCCTTCGGTGCCACCGGCGCAACGCAGTTCTTTTCGAGCGAACAAGCCCTTCTCGTTCGCGGCAACATCATCCAGGCCATCGGCTCGATGTCCCTTCCGCTCGTCGAGATCTTCACCACCGGCACGACGACCTTCGGAGAGAACGACTGCCGCGCATTGATCTCGGCTCCCAACGACCTGCGGCCCCGGCCGGGATTGGTACTGTCGAGCGAAACGGCGATCGTGGAAGGCAATCACGTCCTCGGTTGCTTGACGGGGATGCAGATCAACGCCACCGATCCGATGTGGACGGTGCTCGGCAACATCGTCGAGCACGGCATTACCGTGAACGGTGCTGTTCTGACCGGAGTCTGGTCCGACGCCAATCGCCAGTAGTGAGGAGACGATCATGAACATCACTACGATCAACGACAAAGAGAGTCTCGACGAACTGATCGACCGCGTCCAGGGCCCAGGCGCGTCGAAGAACGCGGATGTCCGCGCGGCTTTCCTGAAACTGAATCCACACCTCGCCGATTTCGCCCAGCTCCCTGCAGGCACTCCCGTGGTCCTGCCGTCCAACAGCACCGCGGCCCCGGTGCCCGACGTGCGCACGCAGAACGCGATCGCGCAGACACAGCAGGCCGTTACCGTCATCCGCGGCGATCTCGACGCTGGAACGGCGCGCTCGAAGGCCAACGCCGATGCCACCACTGCTCTGCTGAACGACCCGAAAGTCGTGGACGCGGTGCACGCTAGGAGCGGCGCCGAACCGGCCCGCGCCGGAGTGCTTCAAGCGGTTGCCGACGAACAGAAGCAGTGGAACGACACGCAAGCCGAGATCGCCGGCGCGCTGACCGGCTTCGAGGAAACGCTGAAGAACTGGAACGTCCCACCTCCGGGAGGTGGTGACGGCCCGACACCACCGCCCGACGCTCCGCCCGTCGGCCGCCGCCGCGCGGTCGGGAGCCAGTAGCCAACAACAGAATCCCGCCAAATCTCCCGACGAGGTCTCGAAGAACTTGCAGACATGCGCGATTTTGAACAGAAACGAAAGCACGCTCAGAAACCCGCACCGCGGCATGTCCCGGGTAACTCAGTCGTTTCCACGCCTGCGCCGCTCGCATGCGGTCATGACTTCAGCCGGATACTGATCCACCCTTCCGCAGTCGCCGCCGATGCGACCGCGGGAGTGGGCGCTCCCTTCCCGCACAGAACGGAAATCGAAGCTTCCATCGGCCGTCCGCTCACTGCGGTTGCGCACTTGGGCGCAGGTGCTGTGAGAGCGTCGGCGAGCCTCGGAACGGACGCCTTCGCATTTGGTGATCATGTCGGCTTTGCCGATCCCCGCCCGAGTCTTTTCGTCGCGGCCCACGAGGCGGCGCACACCGTCCAGGACGCGGACTCTGTCCGCCGGCACACTGGTAGTACTGCTCGAGATCCTTTCGAGGCACACGCCGATGCCGTGGCCAGCCGGATCGTAAGCCGCCGGTCGGCAGCCGATCTGCTCGGCGATGGCCGGAGCTCTCCTGCGCAGGCGGTGCGCCGCTTCGATGGAGGCAAGGCGGACGACGCGCCGCAGGCTACCAAGGCCGCGTCGGCGCGTTTCGAGGGAGACAAGACGCTCGAGGACATCGCTGCCGGCTCAACCACACTTCGAACGGGCGCACGTGGCTTGGCGGTGACTAAGCTACAGCAGGCGTTGATCGACCTTGGCTATCTCCTTCCGAAATTCGGTATCGACGGCTTGTTCGAAAGCGAGACAAAAGCGGCGGTACTCAAGTTCCAGAAGGATCAGACGTTGTCCAAAACGGGCGTTCTGGACGCGACTACCATCGCGAGGCTCAACGCCCTCTATGACACACTCAAGCCGTATGTCGATAAGGCGGCCGCGGATCCCGCGCATGCCGGCACCCGCGCCTTGTCAGCGAGCGACACAACAGCAGCCACGGCGGCTATGGTTCCACCCGTTGGCTCCAGTGGCGCACCGTCTGTGTTCACCGATGTCGTCGATGGCAAAGGGTACGGCGACGAGATCCAGGCCGAGCTCAAAACGATCATTTCCGGGTTCCACAAAGAGTTGTTCGAAGACAAGGCCGGCCTTCGCGCCGATCCCGCGAAGAACTTTCACGATTGGAGCACGCTCGAGGGGCCGGCAAAGGGCGCCAAACAGGTCACCGATGCGGTCTACAGCTCCAACTACGGAGGCTCAGCGGCGTTTCCCCCAATGACACACGCGGGCGGCAACCTGATCGATCAGTGGGAGGACGAGATGACCCGCGACGCGATCCTTACCGCGCCTCAGAAGCTTGACAAAGCGACAGGCAAGGTCTGGTATCTCATCAACTCCAACTGCCCGGCGATCAACAAGGCCCACGGCGCGGTACCGTCGGCTCCAACGGAGAAAGGCATACTGACCCCCATCGTGGCTGACTTGGTATCGACTCCCGACAAAGTTCAGACCATGCTGGACCTCGAGATCGGCTGGGAGGGAGCCCAACTCGAGGGCACGGTCTATCTGCAGCTCTACAAGAGCACAGACCCGGACAAAGACAAGGCTAAGGAAAAGAACCGCATTCAGATGTGGAATCTGTTTCACACGTGCATTCACGAGTACATCCACACCCTGGCGCATCCCGCCTATCAAGCCTGGGCTCAAACGTTCAACGCCGCCGGAGACGCGACCCGCTACAACACGTTGATTGAGGGGTTCTGCGACTTCTTCACCCTGAACGTGCGATCGACCGTGTCGCCCGACGCCGCGCTGCAAGCCACCGTCGAAGGTCCGTACGCCAACGGCCAGCCGCCGGCGGCGATCAGTTCGGACGTCTATTCGTCGCACGAGCAGGCCGAGCAGGTCGTCTCGATCGTCGGGATCAAGAACGCGCAGGCCGCCTACTTCGGCGGCAAGACTAAACTAATGGGTGGACCGTGAAGAACGCGACGCGTTGCGAAGGCGCCGGAAAAACGATCGAGGCCCACGGCTTCGTCGGGTGGCACGGGCTGCCGTCAGGTTGCACGCCCGATGCGATGTTCGGAATCCCCCTTGACGATCACTGGGGGGTGCAGGCGCTCGGCGACAATTTCGAAAATGCCAGGAGCCGCCTCCTCGATATCGGGGGTTACTACCGCCCGATGGTCTACCTCCGCGATGGCATTGTGGTGATGTTCGACGCCATGACACCGGCGATCAGAGGGGGGTGGCCGTCCCTCGCCGCCGATCTCGGCACGCCCGAGGCCGCCTTCGATTGGGTGTTCGGCACGGTAGTCATGCCCGGCGGTGAGCGCGTCCACGCAGGCCGCGGGATCACAATCTCCCTCAATCCAGAAAATCACGTCGTCGTGTACGTTTCCGTCTACGCGCCAACCTCTGTCGACGAATACGTCAATCGATTGCGCCCACGTCGTGAGAAGCGCCCATAACGGCAGTTGCCACCTCTAACTGAACTAAGCGCGTCCACCGGTACGGCGAGTTGTCAACAAGCTCGATGGAGTGTGGAAAGGGACGCTGACAATGAGACTCCGCCGATGAGCCGCCCGTCAACGCCTGTACGCGTTTGGAAAAAAGTCACAGAAGGCTGGGTAGGGAAATCGTCGGCTCAGTCACTCCATGGATATGGACCGTCGGGTCAGGGAAGTCCTCGATCGCCTCACCGCAGACTTGCGCCGCTCTCTCTCCGTACCCGAGCTGGCCGCTTCCGTCAACCTCGGCGCGTCGCGTCTGGAGCATCTCTTCCGCACCACCCTTCGCACGTCGATCCGCGAGCTGGTCCGCACACGCCGCATCGCCGAGGCGGCACGGCTGCTCCTCACTACGCACATGCGGGTGTCGGAAATCGGCCACGACGTCGGCTTCAACGACCTCTCAAACTTCGACCACGCCTTCCGCCGGCACTTCGGCGTGAGCCCGCGCGACTACCGCAAATGCAACGGCGGCAACGAGGGGGATCCGTCCGGTTCAGGATCGTGATTCAGGGTAGCTCTCGAGTCAGGGGAGCGCGCAGAAGCATTCGCTCCTTCGCAGGCCATCGCCGAATACACCGAGGCCGTCGCGAAGGAAGACGCGCTCGACTACGACGAGCCGGCGGACTGGTTCTACCCGACGCGCGAAACGCTCGGAGACGCTCTTGCAGGCGGGCCGTGATGCCGAGGCCGAAAGAGTCTTCCGCGCCGATCTCGCCCGCAACAAGCACAACCCGCGCTCGCTCTACGGCCTCGCCGCCGCGTTGCGCGCGCAGAAGAAGGATGCTTCTTCCGTGACGGCCGAGTTCCGGGGCGTGTGGGAGGGTGGGAAGCTGAAGGTGGTGGATTACTAGAGGAAATCGATCGTATCGTCAACGAGACGAGATCGAAAGCACGCTTTGGATGCCGTATCTACTCGATACGAATCACCGGAGAACTGGCCCTCATAAAGTCTCATCCGCAGATGACGCAGATGTACGCAGATAAAACCGTCTTCCATCTGCGTTCACCTGCGTCATCTGCGGATAAGGCTTTTCAAGCCCGGACTGCGAGACCGCGAGACCGCGAGAACCAGCGCCTCTCAACCCAGCAACTCAGTAACCCCCACCCGGCCACGCCATTGCCTCGGCGAACCCCGGCAGCGCCGCCGATAGCTCCTCGATGTGCGCGCTGGCGATGCCGTCCAGCTCCCGCTCCAGCACGCCGCTGACGGTGGTCTCCTGCTGCTCCGCCCGATACTCCAACATGCCGATGTGATGCCGCGGCAGCCGGACGCGCAGCTCCGCGCACCGGATCACGTGCGGCAGGATGCCCTCCGCATCGTCCCCGAGCGCCTCTTCGATGACGTGCAGCGGCCAGATCTCCAGCGACTTGGCCATCATTTCCGCCCGCGGAAACCACTTCCCAGCGGCGGCCACAGCTCAACGTCACCACAGGAAATAGCCTCGGACATCTGCCGCTGCGTCCACCCGAGGAGCCTCGTCGCCTGCGAAATGCTGACATGCGGCCGTGGCTGTAGGAAGATGTGACGGATGCGGTCGACGGTGTGAGTCTCGAGCATGGTTGGAACCCGCGGAGTTGGGGTCGGCGGAGGTTGGGGTCGTATCTGGAAGAATAAACCTGGCGGATGAAGGTCAAGTTGATTTTCCAGATACGACCCCCAACTTCACACGAACGCTCCTGAATTCGCAGGAAACCAGGAATGGCTCTGGGTCATGCGGCCGAATGTCGCGGAGGCTCTCGAACAATTGGGTTGGGCACCGCGAGTCTCTCATCTGCTGTATCCCGCCGATGCGCTTAAACTGCCGGGCGTATGAACGCGGCCGCTAACTCGCGCTTGCAGCGGACGTGGCCGCTGCGTTGCCGGAAGAGTTTGTTAGGATCGTATCTAGAAAGTCAACTTAGCCGACGCAGGCCATCCCAAACCCTGCTCGGTTAAGTTGAGTTTCCAGATACCCCAGGTTATCCCCCGATCACTTCAGGCGCTGCGGTGGATTTTCCCGGTCGCTCCAGGCCGTCTCACGCGCCGCGCGAAGTTGTCCGGAGAGCACTTCCCACTTCGCATCCAGGACCTTCTCCTCATCCTCGCATGGCCGCTTCGTCGGATAGGGCACTCCCTTGTCGCTGTCGAACCATCGCTTCGACGCGCACTGCGCGATGGCGGTGGCCGCGTCGCGCGTTTCACTCCAGGCCGCGTGCACATCTCGGCCGCCGCCGTGATACGAAGCGAGCGCGAAATCATAGAAATAGCGCTGGCGCTCCCACGCGTCGACCGCATTGTCGAATTCGTCGCGCGTGTCGCTTTTCTGCTTTTCGTGAGACTTCTTCGAGTACTCAGGCGAAGTGATGTCGACGAGATCGATCGAATCGACTTTCAGGCGGCTGATCAGCTGATACAGCGTGGCGACCGTGCCGCTCTGTTCATCGAGAAATTCTTTCCGTACCGTCATCTGATGTTTCGAGCGCTCCTGCAGCCACGTGCGTTGAAGCTCGCGATCGCTGTGCTGCTCTGCAAAGTACGCGGTGACGAATCCGGCGAGGAGCGACCCTAAAATGAAATTGATCACCCCCGTGAGAATCAGGACAGCCAGCGGGGACGAAGCCGGCGGCGCTGGATCGTTCTCGATCGAGCTCATCCCTTCCTCTTTGCCGGTTTCTTCGCCGCCTTCTTAGGAACCTTCTTGATGGCCATAGGCACCTCCTCACCCTAGGAGTGCCGCGGGACGCAACTTCCCTACCTACAATTTTGGTGAATGAGTCTGCCGGGCGGAGTTGGGGTCGCATCTGGAAAATCAACTTAGCGGATGAACGTAAGTTGATTTTCAAGATACGACCCCCAACTTACTGAGCAGCTCTCCGGCCTTGCCGCTGGAGATTGCGCCTCGCCGATACAACTCAAGCACGATCATCTCGCTGGCCGCAAGTTGCACGGGCTGATTCGTCTGATGCAGTAAGGTAGCGAGACCTTCGTCGAGATCAATCGTGACGGTACTCATGACAAGCTCCAAATGATTCTACGAAAGCCGAAGGTTGCGAGTGATCGTGTGACTCGACGTTTCCATTCGCGTCGAGCTGTGATCAGTGCTGACTAGTCAGATGACTAGCTCAGGAGACGATCGGGTGACGCGAAAGAGAGAGACGAAACGTTGGCCGGTGCAGGACGCCAAAGCACGGTTCAGTGAATTGCTCGATGCCAGCCTCACCAGAGGCCCGCAGATTGTGACTCGGCGCGTAGAGGAGATGGCTGTCCTCATCCGCGTCGATCATTGGCGCCAACTGGAAGAGGCCACACGCCCACGGCTGAAGGACTTGTTACTCGCCGCCGCACCGCGAGCGGAGGCTCCTGTGACTCCGCGCCGGGCACGGCGCCGGCGAGAGCCTCCTGCGTTCGAGTAAGCGATCTTGTACCTACTCGATACGAATGTTGTGTCCGAATTGCGCAAGCCGCGGCCTCACGGCGCCGTGGTGGCGTGGCTCGAGGGAACCGCGGACGAGAACCTTCACCTCTCGGCGGTCACGTTAGGCGAGCTGCAGGCAGGTGTCGAAATCACTCGTGAACGCGACCAGGAGAAGGCTTCCGAAATCGAGATCTGGATCGATCAGGTCGCGCAAACCTGGAACGTCCTTTCCGGTCGATGCCCGCGTCTTCCGGGCCTGCGCAAAACTCATGCACCGGCAACCTGACCATCTATTCGAGGATGCGCTGATCGCTGCCACCGCGATCGTGCACCATCTGGTGGTTGTGACGCGCAACGTTCGTCACTTCATTCCCTTCCAGGTTGACACCCTTGACCCATTCGCAACGAAGTGAGCGGCGAGAAGCGCCCACTCAGCGCTCGAGGCTACCTTATCCGCTCCGGCCGGAACACAGACAAGAGTGCCTGTGCCACATCGTCCCTGGCTTGCGGTGGGAGGCCGGGAGGATGCACACGGCGCCCAACCGCAGATGACGCAGATAAGCGCAGATGAGACCGTCCTCCATCTGCGTTCATCTGCGTAATCTGCGGATGAGCCTTTGCCCCCGGCACGGTCGAGGGTGTGAGTGTCCGCCATCCAACCCGCATGTGGCTGGGGATCTCTCACTGTCCTCAGCCCCCGGGAGCCTGCCCTGAGCGAGCGTAGCGAGTCGAAGGGGGCATCGGCAGTTCGAGATGACAGGCGAGCCCTGGTCTCTCGCGGCGACGCTCATGTGACCGACGCAGGCACAGCCGATCGCCAATTGCCCGCGGATGGTGACCGCTTATGTTCATGCAAACACACGCGGCGAAGCAGGCGGAGTCATCTTCCTCGGCTCCGTTCTCGCGGACGGGAATGGGAGGTCCACACTCCGCTACCGGGGCGACATGACCGGCAAACCATCGACGCCATGACGTTCGAGTCGACCGACTTCGGCGATGGCATCGCCTGCGAGTCGTCAGAGTTCGGATCGCGCACGCGGATGTAGAGGAAGCGGGCGCGATGCAACGCGAACGGCGTGACCTCTAAGGTCCGTCGCTGGTTCACAGAACCGGTGAACTCGCTTGTTCAGGCAGCAATTGTCTGATCTTCACATCCTGATGCCTGGCGCGTAGATCTCTGTATCTAAAACTTTGAACCTATGATCTAATATTTAGATCTTTAGATCAGAACTTGGTGAGATTAAGATTTGCATACTAGACTTCAGTTTCTCAGTATGAGAGATTGATATCTGACAACCAAATCTTAAGATGTGGGAGGCAGATCAAAACATGCGAAAGACGCCTGTGAACGAGACCCATGTCACCGTGACAAACGCGGCGCGGGCCGCGGCGAACGTGAAGACGTCACTCGACGCCACCGCGGCGGCGATTCCGGGCCTGATGCGGCCCCATCCGGCCACATCACGAAGCATTCGCGGCCACCGGACCGTACCGAGGGACTTCATCCGTTCGATGATCAGCGTCGTCGATCAGTCGGAACTGCTGCAATCCGCGGGCACCTTTGACACCAGCGAAGCGACCGCGGCACTGCAGTTCGAAGCCGCCTTCCGTTCCGTCGTGGACGAGGTGGCCCGGCTGCTGGCCAGTCTCACCTACACCATCGACGCGAAGCTGGCCGCCGTCGCCGCGAAGGCGTTGCAGACTTACGCCGTCGCCAAAGGGGTCGCCCGCGATCCCCGAAACCGGAAGCTGACCCTCCCCCTTCGCCAGCTCCAGCGCGACCTCGGCCGCAAAGGGCCGCGGAAGAAGAAGAAATAGCGGGGGATCGGGAGCCCGCGTTTCTCACAGTGCAGAATCGCAGACACTGTGTAACGTCGAGAGCCTTCTCCCCGCGCTTTTCAGCGGGGGAGAAGGACGCTCGATTAAACACTGTGCCAGCGATTCCACTCAGATGGTGAGAAATCCAGGTTAGACCTAGGTTAGACCGATCCCGCGGATCAACCGCTCCGAAGCAACCTCCGATCTGTCGTACCGTATCTCCACGCGAATGCAGACAACGAGCGGGATCCTCAGACGCCTCCCCCTCGTCTTCTGGCTCGACAGCGCTCTCCTCGTGGCGCTCCTGCTGCTCCTGGCCCCGCGCATGACGGGACTTCCGATCCACGAATGGATCGGGATCTCCTTCTGCGCCCCGGTAGTGATCCACGTGCTCCTCTCCTGGCGATGGATCGTTGCGACCCTGCGGTCGCTTCCTTCCCGCACCACTCGGACGCGGATCAACGTGATGATCAACACCGCGCTGTTTGTGCTCACCGTGATCGAGATCGTCTCCGGTCTGGTGATCTCCAGGGTTGCTCTTCCGCTGCTCGGGTTGCACACGATCGAGGACGGGAGCTGGCGCGCACTGCACAACCAGGCGCTGAATTTCACCAAGCTCGCCGTCGGACTGCACATCGCCATGAACTGGCGATGGATCGTCACCGCGCTCGCTCGCCGGTCAGCGTCGATCAACAAGCGCATCCGCACCGTCGCGTGGATTCCGGTCATACGCCGGACGTTACTGATCCTGATCGCCGCAGCGCTCGTCGGCCTGGCTGCGTTCGCGCTGCTGGGGCGGCCATCGTTGACGCGCGAGTATCACCGGGACGAGATCGCGCGTTTCAAACCCGAGGTCGTGCATGGACTCGTCCAATTCGGGGGCGAAGCGATGCTGGTCGCGCTGGTTGCATACGTTGGGAAACGTTGGCTGCGCGTGAGGTTGTAAGGGACCGGGCGACCAGGTAACCGCGTTACCGCGCAACCGCGAGACCCCGCGACCGCGGCCAAACGTGCGTCAGATCACAACCTCGCGTCTGCAACGAACCTACATTCAGCTCCTCTCTCATACATCCGCTCCGCCCCTCCGGAAGCGGTTTAACAAGAAGGAGCCGCCATGCATCGTCCGATGGTCCCCCTGCGTTCCCTGTTCGTTCTCGCTCTTCTCGGAGCAGTCCCGCTCTTCGCCACGATCTCCTACCCGCCTCCGACCATCCTGACGGGCGGTTCCGGTCCGTCGGCGGTTGCCGTCGGCGACTTCAACAACGATTGCGCCCTCGACTTCGCCACTGCCGACCAGTTCGCGAACAGCGTGACCGTCCGTTTCGGCGACGGGACTGGCGCGTTCCCGACCTCGTCCACCATCACCGGGTTCGTCACCCCCACGGCCATCGTGGCCGCCGATTTCAACAACGACGGCATCCCTGACCTCGCTGTCGGGAACCAGGCCGGGTTCAGCGCCGATCCGGTCGGGCACACCATCTCCATCCTTCTCAACAACGCCGACGGCACCGGCACCTTCACCGCGCTGCCACCGGCCAGCAGTCCGGCCACCAACGGGTTCATCACACGGCTCGTGGCCGTCGATCTGAATGAAGACGGCAACATGGACATTCTGGCCATCGACGCGAACAGCACTCCCAACGGCGTCCGCTTCTACGCCGGCGACGGCACCGGCCACTTCGCCCCGCCGGTCATCATCTCCACCGACACGCACTCTCCTTCCGCCCTGGTTGCCGTCGATCTGAACGGCGACCATCACCTCGATCTTCGCCGTGACCACCGGCGACACCACCGCCATTTTCCTCGGACACGGCGACGGCACATTCGGCGCGCCAACCTACCTCCTCTACCCCGACACCCTCAACGGTGACGGTGCCGTACACATCGCCGCGGCCGACCTCAACCACGATGGATTCATCGATCTGGCCACCACGGCCGGCAACTATCCCGGCGGCGTGACCATCTTCAAGAACAACGGCGACGCCACCTTCACGCGAACCCGGTTCATCATGAACACCGTCGTCACCGATCCGATCTTCGTGGCCCTGGCGGACCTCGACGGAGACGGCAACATCGACGTCGTCACCGCCAATCAGTTCGGTTGCACGCCGGACGGGAGCAATCTGAGCGCGCGCCCCGGCAACGGCGACGGAACGTTCGGCGCCATCGTCCCCATCAGCGTCGGCTACGGGCCGACGTGCATCAACTCGTTCTGGCAGCCGAACGCCATCGCCGCGGTCGATCTCAACTGCGACGGCGCGGCGGACCTGATCGTGCCCAACTACAACACCAGCTTCACCAGCGTGCTCCTGACCGCGGGTGCGCCGGATGTGACTCCTCCAGTGGTAACCGCGCCCGCAGACCTCACCGTCCCAGCCGGGCCTTCCTGCAACGCCGTCGTCACCGACGCCCAGCTCGGCCACGCCACGGCTCACGACAACTGCAGCTCGTGCGTGGTGATCGTCCGCACTGGCGTTCCAGCAGGCAATATCTTTCCCATCGGGACGACGACTGTCACCTATACCGCCAGCGACGGCCACGGCAACCACGCCAGCGCCACGCAACACGTCACGGTCACGGACAGCAATCCGGTCGCGATTACAGCCCCCGCCGACATCACCGTCACTGCCGGCGCCAGTTGTTCGGTCACGCTCGATCCAGGAACGCCAGTCGCTTCCGGCCCGTGCTCCGGCGTCACGGTGACCAGCGCGCGCAGCGACGGCCAGCCCTTGTCCGCACCGTTCCCGCTGGGCACCACCACCATCACCTGGACGGCCACCGCCGGGAGCGACCACGCCAGCGCGACGCAGAACATCACCGTCACCGCGCCGCCGATCGTGATCGGCGGAGGAACGGCCAGTCCTTCCGTCCTCTGGCCGCCCAACCACAAGATGACGCCGGTCAAAGTCAGCTACAGCATCAGCGGCGGCTGCGGCGGCAGCAATTGCGCGATCACCTCAGTCACGAGCAACGAGCCGATCAACGGCCTCGGCGACGGCGACATGGCCCCCGACTGGCAGATCGTCGACGCCCATCACGTCAACCTCCGCGCCGAGCGTTCCGGCACCGGCACCGGCCGCGTCTACACGATCACCATCACCTGCACCGACGGCGGCGGACACACGACCACGAAGACCGTGCTGGTCACCGTACCGATCAATGAAGGGTGAAGAGTGAAGGGTGAAGAGTGAAGTGAAGAGTGAAGACGACAGTTCTTCACTCTTCCTTCCTCCTCCCCGTGATGAAGGGTGAAGAGTGAAGGGTGAAGAGTGAAGTGAAGAGTGAAGAAGACAGTTCTTCACTCTTCCTTCCTCCTCCCCGTGATGAAGGGTGAAGAGTGAAGACGACAGTCCTTCACTGTTCCACTCCTTCCTCTTCCCCTTTTCCCTGCATCCTCCATTTCACTCTTCACTCTTCACCCTTCACTCTTCACCCTTCACTCTTCACCCTTCCTCATTGACAATACGCGCCGATGGATCGCCCGTCCCTGGATCAACTCGCGCAGATCACCGAGCCGCAGATGGTGCGGCGGCGCTTCGACGAGCACAACCTCGTCTGGGCGTACCTGATCTCGTGGCTCTTCGCGTTTACCTCGCTCATCCTCGTCATCACCTCGTTCGCGGCGAAGCAGCAGCCGCTTTCTCACATTCCGGCGGCGTTGATCGACGCGGCTCTGACGCTCTTCATGATCGCCGCGATGAGCGAGCTGCGGAAAGCCCGCCGCCGCGAGGGCTGGACGCCGAACGCCTACGCCCGGATGGTCGGAAAGAACCTCACCGCATGGCTGATCGTGCTCTTCGTCGTCAAGTTCGCCACGCTGGTCTTCTTCGCCCTGTCCGACAACGGCGCCTGGATCGCATGGGCGGTGATCTTTCCCATAGCGACGATGGCGTTGCGGCTGCTGCCGCGGCAGCGCCTTGTTCTCCATGGAGGGATCACCGCCATCGTGATCGCCGCCGTGCTGACCGCGCCGGTATCGCGCGTGAAAACGCGTACGGCTCCCCTTCTTGCCGCGCTGGCGTGCGTCCACGCGTTTACCTTCACGATCGGTGCGCTGACGAGCCGCGGCTTGAAGCGAACGGCGATCGAAGAAGGAACGCAGCGCCGCGCTGAGGCGCGCGAGCAACTGCGCATCCGCGACGAGCTCCGTTTCGCCCGCGAGGTTCAGATCAGCATGCTCCCCGAGGCGCCCCCGCAACTGCCATGGGCCGACATCGCCGGCATCTCGCTGCCCGCCTCGGAAGTCGGCGGCGACTACTACGACTACTTCGTCGTCGATGGACGGCTGGCCATCGTCTGCGGAGACGTGGCCGGCCATGGGCTCGCCAGCGGCATCACTCTTTCGGCGCTCCGCAGCGGCTTCACCCTGTTGCGCGACGAACTGCTCGATCCCGCCCACGTTCTGGACCGGCTTCAGGAAGTGGTCGCGCACAGCAGCCGGCGACGGATGATGGTGACGATCTCCGTGCTACTGCTCGACGCCGAAGCGAAGATCGCCACGATTGCCTCCGCCGGCCATCCGCCTCTCCTCCACGTCCCTGCCGCGACGCGAACCCCGGAGCTGATCGAGCTCTTCGCCCCTCCCCTCGGCGCCCGCCTCGGCGGCAGCGTTCCACAACGCAGCGTCCCCTTTACCGTTGGAGATACATTCGTCCTTCACTCCGACGGCATCTACGAGACCGTGAACGCGCTCGGCGAGGAATACAGCCTCGAGCGCCTCGGGCGCGTCGTTGCCGCGTGCGATGGGAACGCCGAGCAGGTGCGCGACACGGTGCTGCGCGATGTCGAACAGTTCCGGGCCGGTGCGCAGCAGCAGGATGACGTGACCATCGTCGTGGTCAGGATCGTGTGACGGGGCGCGCCCTTCGTAGCGCCGACGGCCCGTCGGCTGGACCGCCGGCGGCTCGCCGGCAGGTCCGAAAACCGCCGCCGGGCCGGCAGCGGTCCAGCCGGCCGGCGCTACGGCTGCGAAGCGCAGATCACCGCCACTTCCTCGACCAACCTCCCAACCTCATCATCCGTTGTGTAGCACGCGCACCCGACCCGCACAATCCCATCCGGACATCCGAGCCGCTCGATACACGTCACCGCGTAGAAGTCGCCGTTGCTGCAGAAGAGCGCAGCAGCAGCGAGACGGCGGGCGATGTCATCGGGATGGATTCCGTCGATCGTGAACGACACCGTCGGCGTCCGCGGCTGCGACGGCGGCGGACCGTAGACCCGCACGTTCGGGAGCGCCGTCAGCCCATCCCACAACATTCGCATCTGCGCATCGCCGCGCTCGTGCAGCGCCGCGTATACGCGCCCGAGGCGCTCGCGGCGCGAGCCACCTTCGTCATCCAGCGACGCCAGGAAATCGACCGTCGCACCGATCCCGGCGATCGCCTCATGATTCTGCGTACCCGTCTCCGCTCGTTCCGGCGCCCAGCCGGGCGCAGGGTCGAGCTTCGGGAACGGTAGCGCGTCGAGCAGCTCGCGGCGTGTGAAGAGGATGCCGGCGTGCGGACCGTAGAACTTGTACGACGAACAGGCCAGGAAGTCGCAGCCGAGGCGACGCACGTCGATCAGCTCGTGCGGCGCGAGGTGGACCGCGTCGACGAAGAACAGCGCTCCCGCCTCGCGCGCGATCGCGGCCACACGGCCGAGGTCATTGATCGTTCCCACCGCGTTCGACGCCGCGCCAAGCGCGATCAGCTTCGTGCGCGACGAGACGAGCGACGACAGATGCTCATAGTCGATCTGCGCCGTCTCCGGAATCATCCGCGCCGTGCGGACGACGATGCCACGATCGACCGACAACGCACGCCACGGCGCGACATTGCCATGATGATCGAGCTCGGTGACGATGACCTCATCGCCCGCCTGCCACGTCCGTCCAAGCGCGCGCCCGAGGTGGAACGTCAGCGTGGTCATGTTCGCGCCGAACGCGATCTCGGCTGGCGCAGCGTTGATGAGGTCGGCCACCGCCTCGCGCGAACGCTCGATGATCGCGTCCGTCTCCTCACTCGTCGGATACAGCCAGTGCGTGTTGGCGTTGTGATGAAACAGATAGTCACTCACTGCCTCGGCGACTACACGCGGCACCTGCGTCCCGCCGGGCGCGTCGAAGTATGCGACGGGCTTGCCGTTGTGGATGCGCGTCAGCGCGGGGAAGTGCGCGCGGATGTCAGCGATCGACGCGATGGTCATAAAAATGAGGCGCTCAGAGCACGATGAAGGAGGACGCGCTGTTCAACTGGCGGTCGAACGTCGCAGTATGTTCGCATCCGGCGCGAGCGTTGCGGCGACCGATCACGTAGTCAGAGAAATCGCCCGGTCCGTCCAGGTAATCGGCCAGCGCGCCCCTCAGAAGCTCTCGATCATCGAAAGAAAAGATCGCTGTGCCAAGTACCCGATCCAGCGCTGCGCCGATCGATGGCTTGCCGAGACGGTAGGCCGCCCGAAGGACCCAAACGACCTCACAGAGAACGATGTCATCCACGCGCAGCCGCGATCCCTCCTCAACGGCCGCGTCCAGAAAGACGTCCACTTTCCGAGCCTGAATCGCGTCGTCCTGGGTTAGATAGCGGACCAGGACGTTTGTATCGATCCCGATCAACGTTTTCTCGCATGCTGACGCAGGATGGCCTCGTTCATTTCCTCGACACTCACGTTGCTCCGCCGAGGGCGCCGAAGCAGGCCACGCAGCGCGCGGACGTCGAGGTTGACGCCACGAACCAGAATGTCGCCGCGGTCGGTGACGACGAAATCAATCTGATCGCCTGCATCGATGTGCATGAGATCCCGAACCGCTTTCGGAATCGTCACCTGTCCTTTGCTGGTAACGGTCGCAGTAGGCATTCCTTACTCCACGTTGGAATTCTAACCCAAATCCTTACCAGATGAACAGTCCGTTTCACTCCAATATCTCCGCCTTGTCCCCCTCCTCCGTCAGCCAGATCTTCCTGTCCCCGGCGCGGTTCTTGGCCAGCAGCATGTCGATGGTCGCGTCCGCGCCGTCCTCGGCGACGAGGACGAGCTGCACGAGGCGGCGGGTGTCGCGGTTCATCGTCGTCTCGCGGAGCTGCAGTGGGTTCATCTCACCGAGGCCCTTGAAACGCTGGATGTTCACCTTGCCGCGGATTCCTTCCGCCTCGATACGCTGCAGGATGCCGTCGCGTTCGTGGTCATCGAGCGCGTAGTAGACGTTCTTGCCGACGTCGATGCGGTAGAGCGGCGGCATGGCCACGTGGATGCGGCCGTCGAGCACCAGCCTGCGGAAGTGACGGACAAACAGCGCGGTCAGCAGCGTGGCGATGTGCGCACCGTCCGAGTCGGCGTCGGCCAGGATGCAGACCTTGCCGTAACGGAGCCCCTTCACATCCTCGCTGCCGGGGTCGACGCCGAGGGCCACGGCGATGTCGTGGACCTCCTGCGACGACAACACCTCGCTCGGATCGACCTCCCACGTGTTCAGGATCTTGCCGCGCAGCGGCATGATGGCCTGGTACTCGCGGTCGCGGGCCTGCTTGGCCGAGCCGCCGGCGGAATCGCCTTCCACGAGGAAAAGCTCCGTCAGATTCAGATCGGTCGACGTACAGTCGGCCAGCTTGCCCGGCAACGCGGGGCCGCTCGTCAGCTTCTTGCGCTCGACCTTCTTCCCCTGGCGAAGGCGCGTCATCGCCGAGGAGATGGCCACTTGCGCGATCCGTTCCGCGTCGGCGACGTTGTTGTTCAGCCAGATCGAGAACGCGTCCTGCGTCACGCCGGAGACGAAGGCGGACGCTTCACGCGACGACAGCCGGTCCTTCGTCTGTCCCGTGAACTGCGGCTCGGTCATGCGCAGCGAGAGGATGTAGCTGCAGTGCGACCAGACGTCCTCGGGGGCGAGCTTCACGCCGCGCGGGAGCAGGTTGCGCAGCTCGCAGAATTCGCGGATGGCCTCGGTCAGTCCGGTGCGGAAGCCGTTGACGTGCGTGCCGCCCTGCGCCGTCGGGATCAGGTTGACATAGGACTCGGTGACGAGATCGCTGGGGTCCGCTTCCGGCAGCCAGACCACAGCCCAGTCCACCTCTTCATTCGATCCCTTGAACGTGCCGACGTACGGCATCTCCGGAATCGTGGTCAGCCCGGCCAGCTCGGACATCAGATAAGCCGGCAGGCCGTTCTCGTAATACCACTCTTCATTCTCACTAACATCCACTTCGCTGATGAAGCGCAGCCGCAGCCCGGGGGCGAGAACGGCCTTGGCGCGCATGACGTGCTTGAGGCGCGGCACGTTGATCTTCGGCGTGTCGAAGAACTTCTCGTCGGGCCAGAAGCGGATGGTCGTTCCGGTGTTGCGCTTGCCAACCTGACCGACGATCTTCAGCTCCTGCTTCTTCTTCCCGTCGCCGAAGGCCATGAAGTATTCGTTGCCGTCGCGCCGCACCCAGACCTCGAGGCGTTTCGATAACGCGTTGACGACGGAGACGCCGACGCCGTGCAGTCCGCCGGAGAAGCGATAGCTTTTGTCGGAGAACTTCGCGCCGGCGTGGAGCCGGGTGAGGATGACTTCGACGCCCGACACGTGCTCCTTGGCATGCCGGTCGACCGGCATGCCGCGCCCGTTGTCGGTGACGGTGAGGGAGTTGTCGTCGTGCAGCGTGACGGCGATCTCATCGCAGTGACCGGCGATGGCCTCGTCGGCGGAGTTGTCGATGACCTCCTGGGCCAGATGGTTGGGTCGCTCGGTGGTGGTGTACATGCCGGGCCGCTTGCGCACCGGCTCGAGGCCCGTGAGGACTTCGATGGCAGAACTGTCGTAGTTGGTGGTCATGCTTTCGTGCTGGCCGGCCCCGCTCCGCGCATCGCTCGCTCGCCCGCGCGGGACCGGTAGAGATTCTAGCCTACGTAGCGCTGGCCGCTGGCCGGCTGGATCGCCGGCGGCTCGCCGGCGATTCGCGAAGAACCGCCGCCGAGCCGGCGGCGGTCCAGCCGTCGGGCCGACGGCGCTACGTCGCTCCCCCCCTCGTACGCCCTCTGCAACCCGGCGATGTCGATCTTCACCATCTCCAGCATCGCCTCCATCACCCGCTTTGCCTTCGCCGGATCCTTGTCCCGCATCAGCTCGACGAGGATCGTTGGAACGATCTGCCACGACACGCCGAGCTTGTCCGTCAGCCAGCCGCATTGCTGGGGCGATCCCCCTTCCAGGAGAGAGTCCCAATAGTGATCGACTTCCTGCTGCGTCTCACAGTTCACGACGAACGAGATGGCCGGTGTGAACTGGTAGATCGGGCCGCCGTTCAAGGCCAGAAACTGCTGCCCCTCGATCTCGAAGGTGCCCACCATCACCGTCCCCTTCGGACCCGGTCCTGCCTCTCCGTATCGGGCGACGTTTACGATCTTCGAATCCTTGAAGACCGAAACGTAGAAATCCATCGCCTCTTCGGCGTTGCTGTCGAACCAGAGGAATGGGGTGATCTTCTGCATGACGCTCTCCCTCACTTCACCGCGATCGACCGCGCCTGCTTCACGTCCGTAATCCCGCGCATGGCCTTCTCCAGCGCGTCCTGCAGCAGCGTGCGCATGCCCTGCTGCATGGCAAGTTCGCGGAGCTCGTTGATCGGGGCGCGGCGTTGCACGGCGCGCTTCACCTCGTCCGTTCCGGTCAGCAGTTCATGCACGCCCATGCGGCCTTTGTAGCCGGTGTTGTTGCAGTTCGCGCAGCCCTTCGGCTCGTAGAGCATGAACTCGGGCGAGTACTTGATGCCCATGGATGGGAAGTAGTCGCGGCCATAGATCTCCATCAGCTCGTCGAAGTCCTCCTCGGAGGGATGGTGTGCTTCCTTGCACTTGGGGCAGAGCGTGCGGATGAGGCGCTGAGCCATGATGCCGAGTAGCGCGTCGGCGAAGTTGAAGGGATCGATGTTCATGTCCAGCAGGCGCGAGATCGTCTCCGGCGCGGAGTTGGTGTGCAGAGTGGAAAAGACGAGGTGGCCGGTCAGCGACGCTTCGATGCCGATGGCGGCCGTCTCGTGATCGCGCATCTCGCCGACCATGATCACGTCCGGATCGGCGCGCAGGAAGGAGCGCATGGCCGCGGCGAAGGTGAAGTCGATCTTCGGCTGCACCTGAACTTGCCGCAACCCTTTCTGCGTGATTTCGACCGGGTCCTCTGCGGTCCAGATCTTCATGTCCTCGGTGTTGATCGACCCGAGGGCCGAGTGCAGCGTCGTCGTCTTCCCCGAGCCGGTCGGACCGACGACGAGGCAGATCCCGTACGGCTTGGAGAGGATCTCTTTGAAGTTCTTCAGATTGCGCTCGCTGAATCCCATCTTCTCGATCGGCAGCGGCTTCGACGCCGCCAGGATGCGCATGACCACGTCCTCGTTGCCGTTGGTGGTGGGGATGGTGGCCACGCGCAGCTCGATCACGCCTTTGGACGACTTGAAGCGGATCTTGCCGTCCTGCGGCTTGCGGCGCTCGGAGATGTCGAGCTTGGCCATGATCTTGAGGCGCTGCACGAGGGCGTTGCGGTGCGGGCCGGGGATCTCCATGAACTTGACGCAGTCGCCGTCGATGCGAATGCGGATCAGGCAGGGATGCTTGGCGCCGTCCGGCTCGATGTGGATATCCGAGGCGCCGCGCTGGGCCGCTTCGATGATGAGCTGATTGGCCAGCTTGACGATTCCGGAGTCGGTCTCGTCGATCTCGTCTTTGTCTTTCTCCTCCTCCTCGGCGCCGCCCTCCCCTTCCCCGAGCTGGTCGAGGATCTTGGCCAGGTCGACGCTGTCGACCGATCCCTCCTCGGCCTCGCCGTACGAGGCGGCGATGTAGGAGAGGATCTCGTGCTTCATCCCCACCCAGAAGTCGTAGCGCGGCGCAAGGTTCATGGCCCGGATGCCGTCGAGGCGGGTGAGGTCGTGCGGGTCGTCGACGGCGATGACAAGCAGGCCCGGCCGCCGCTCGATGGGCGCGCAGACGTACTTCTTCCACATGTCAGACGGGACACGGTCGCGAAACTCTTTCTGGATTGTCTGCGTGCCGTCGTAGCTGAACGAGCTGGTGCTGTAGAAGGCGGCCAGCGATTTCACGAGCTCGTCTTTCGGTACGTTGTAGTCGTCGATGAGGACCTTTTCGATGGTGGCGTTGTTGACGCGCGCGCTGGAGACGGCGGCTTCGATGTCCTTCTCCGAGATGATGCCTTTGTCGACGAGTGCGCCGAGGCGTGAAGGCTTGGTCTGCCGCGCGGCGCGGTGCTGGTTGTAGAAGGCGATGCCGAGGATCCTTCCGATCTCCTCGGCGGCATCCTCGTCCTGCGCCGTGAAGGCCACGCCGTGGCGCTTGTTGATGAGCTGCACCACACCGAGGAGGTACTTCTCGAAGAGGATGGGCACGGCCAGGACGGCTTTGGTGCGGAAACCGGTCTGCTTGTCCCACCGCTGGTCGAAGCGGAGGTTGGCGTGGAACTTGGCCAGCTCGGCGGCGTCGTAGGCATCCTTGATGTTGATGGTCTTCCGCGCCAGTGCCGTGAAGCCGGCGATGGAGGAGAAGGACTTCGGAACGCGGATCTCCTTCGGAACGTCGCCGGCCTTGGTGAGCGAGTAGAGCTCCTGGTTCTTGGTGTCGACGGCGTAGATGGTGAGCCGCTCGGCATCGAGAAGCTCGAGGATGCGGTCCTTGAGCGTCATCAGGATGTGCGGGATGGACTCCGCGGCGTTGATCTGGTTGGTGATCCCGGTGAGCTTCTTTCGATACTCGAGCTCGCGTTCGAGCGAGGAGGATGAGGCCTGCACGGTCATGTCAGGAGTCTCCGGTATTGGTGGGAGGAAGGATAGCGCATGAGGGGGAGGGTCGGGGAGAGGAAGCAATGGTCTGGCCGCCGTGAGAGTAAGCGGGACGCATCACGCTGTGCAGAGGCCGCGGCCACTCCCCGAGAAGTTAACTAAAGTGCTCAGTTAGTGCTCGAACCTTGAATTCGGTGGACATAAGCGGAGGCCCTGCGGCCGTTGGAAGAACCTTTGATGATGGAGCCGTAGGGTGCAGGGCACTGGCGGTCAGCGTCATTCTCTAATCGAACGAACGATCGACTTCTCGAGCATCTCACTATCGCTATCGAAAGGGAGCCAGCCGTTTATCGTTTTGAACCGTTCCGAACATATCGGCACAACTCTCTCCATTGCGAGGCAACTTCATGCAGCTCTACAATAAGTTTCCGAGCCAGAAAGAGGCCAAACTGAACGGCGAGCAGCAACATGGCAACGGCTAGGAACAGCGCCAGCAAGTGCGCAAATACCGATTCTATCGTCGGCGGAAAGACTAACATCTCGCATCCTTCGATCGGTCGCGTGACCGATACCCATACCTCGCTTGCGGAGTGAGACAAGTGAGATAGAGGATGCGTCGTCTTCAGCACTACCACTCGAAGGATCTCGACGCTGCTGCACGATTGGCGCCGTGGGCCTGATGTTGCGAATGCGGGAGGTTACTGCTCGAACGGCAGCCGAGACCGTACTGCGGTGTCGGCGCTTCCTTTCGCCATGCCTCAATGCACGGCCCTCTACAATCGCGTAGACGAGCTTCAGACCATAGACAACGACAGCTACGCAATGCGGGAGGTTATCGAGTTCGTACCTAACCGATACACGGTGAAATGGAACATAGAATAACGGCGCGGTGAGAACGAAATCGGCTGTGTTCGGCCATTGGTTTTCGACTGACTGAAAGTATTCGCAGTCACTACTTGGTGCATTTCGGGCCCATAGGTCCTGGATACCAAAATCAGCAACGCTGCCATAGTCTGCAAGATGGACCCTACCAAGCCACCCGTAGCTGCCTGTGTCAGTGCGGCCGACCTCGTGCTGGAACCCCGGATCAAGCGTGTAGTCGCTGAGCAACCGCGATTTGCCCCTGCCAAAGGAGACAGCGGCTGCTGTCGTAAACGCCTGTTCAGATTCGATCAGCTCGTACGAGCGGCGGAGATTCGCGAGAAACAATTGCAACCTTCGCGTTTCCGGGTTAACGAAACGTATCGGGGGTCCGAACCGGACCGCTTCAACCTTTCCGATGATTCCCTCAAGAGTGGGAGAATTCACGACGGTTGGATTTTACCACAATTCAAACCTATAGATTTGCATCGGGCGTTTCGCAGCATGTCGATCTGAGCGCAAAGCCTACCTTGAGCGGAGGCGAAGGTGTCTCCGCCGGACGCCAGCGCTCCGTCTTCATCAGGTTCGCGAGAGAATGGCGTCCGCATGGCCTCCTTCGAAACCGCGCTTCGCGCGCTGAACGCGATGAAACAGGATGGCGTGGTTGCCGACTACGCGTTGGCCGGCGGCATGGCGCAGGTGTTCTGGGTGGAAGCCGTGCCCGTCTACGATCTCGAAGTCCTCATGACGCATCCACGAGCAACGATCCACGTCTGGGCGAGCGAGCACGGATACACCGTTCGTGGCGAACATGTCGTGATTGGTGACATCCCGGCCCAGTTTCTGACTTCTCCCGGACCGCTCACCGATGAGGCGATGGAGCATGCGGCGACGCTGCGGTTCGGTGATACCGATGTTCGCGTTGTACGGCCGGAGTATCTGATCGCCATGTACCTGCACGGCTCGGCGCGAACGCGGCAGCGGCGCGAACGGGCGGCTACACTCCGCGACGAAGCCGGCATCGATGAATCGTTGCTCCGCGATCTCATGAACCGTTTTGCGCTAGAGTTTTGAACATGCCGGGACGGCCGAGCGAAGAACTGCTGCAATCGATCTACGCATCGAAGCGTGCCATTCACGCCGCGCACCGGGCGCTGCCGTTGCCCGAGAAGGTGCGTCAGGTGATCGAGCTTCAGCGCATCGACTACGAGCTTCGACTGCAGCGCGGAGAGACACCCGAGTGGTGGCAGCGTCCATGGGAGTAGAGCTGCGCGGCTCGCCGTACGTTGTCGGTTGTCTGTTGTCGCGTACGTCACCGGGCGTAGTACCCGCTCGTCGCCCTCACCATCAACGGCTTGCCAGGCACCTCCACGCTGATTCGCCGAAGCTCGCCGTTCGGTTTGGTCTCGGGTGATACGTACGTCAACAGATACTGGCCGCGCGTGTCGTCGCGGATCTGCGAGAAGATCCGCGGAAGGTCCTTCTTGGCCGCGAAACGGAAGAAGGCTCCGCCGGTCGACTCGGTGAGATTCTTGATGTTCTTCTCGTCCTGGGTCATCTCCAGGTTGATGTGACGGCCGGTGAAGATCTGGACCACGTAGACCGGAACGCCGACTTCTCTTGCGTACTGGAGGTCCGCCTTGGCGGTGGCCGAGCCGGCGTTGTTGATGCCGTCCGTGAAGACGACCAGGGCTCGCTTGCCCGGAACGTCGTGAAACTGCTGGAGCGAGTAGAGGATGGCGTCCCAGATGGCGGTTCCGCCATTGGCCTGCATGTCGTAGATCGCCTCGGTGAGCTGCTTGCGGTTGGCGGTCAGCGGCTGCACGAGCCGCGGCTGCTCGTCGAAGGCGGTCACGAACGTCTGATCGGCGGGGCCGAGGGAGTGCTGGACGAACTCGTTGGCATAGTCGATCACGGACGTCATGGCCACGCGCATGCTGCCGGAGGTGTCGAGGGCCAGACCGATCGAGACCGGATCGTCGCTGGCGCTCTGGACACGCGGCGTGACCGGACGCCCGTCTTCCTTCACCACGAAGTCGGGGGCTTTCAATCCGTCGATGTAGTGACCTGCGCGGTCCTGCACGATGGCGTAGACGCGCACGGCGTCGACGCGCACGCTCTCCGAGGAGCCGCCGGCGTTAATCATCTTCACATCCTCGGCGGTCGCGCCGTCGGCGGCACGCACCACGGCACGGATGAAACCGGAAGCGGACGGCGACGGCAGGACGAGCTCGTACCGGAAGGGAGCCTCGGTCATCGTGGCCACCTTCGTCTCGTTCCAATAGAGATCGACGCCGGCGAGATGGGTGCCTTGCGGAACGCGCGGCTGCATCTCCACGGTCGTCTTCGAGGCCACCGAGTCGCTGGCCGGCGCGACGATGTTGATGCCGAGCGAGACCGCTCGATCGTTCAGGGTGACGCTCTCCTCCCCGATCCGGCGCTCCTGGGCGTCGAAGGCAACCGCACGGACGGTACGAACATGCGGCGTCGGACCGAGGTTGATCTTCATGCTGAACGGCCTCCGGGTCAGCTCGGCCACGCGGGCGTCGTCGAGAAACACGTCGACGCGCGCGGCGTCGTTCGACGTGGCGATGCCGAAGACCACGCTGTCCACCATCACCTCACGGTGCGGATAGAGGAGGTGAACGTTCCCAGCGGCATCGGCACGCAGTTCCGACTCCGGCTCCGAGCCGAGCGCCTCGAGATAGCGCTTCGATGCCTCGGCCAGTGGAGAAGGCTTCGGCGCGGCCGCGAACGATTTCTGATAGGCATCAACAGCCAGCTTCGTCGAACGCTGCTCCTGATAGACGTTCCCCAGCAGCAGCCAGGCCTGCGAAGAGATCTCGTTCGTTGCCGGGTGCTCGACGATCTTCTGCAGTACGCCGACGGCCTGCTGGCGGCTGGCGGGTTGTGAGAGATCCAGCGACGCCGTGCCGATCTGCGCGCGTTGCATCATGTCGGGTTCGTTGTTCTGCTTTGCCACCTCGTACGCTTGCCGGTATGCGGTTCCCGCGGGAGCCAGAACACCCGCACCCAGTAAGCCATCGCCCCAGAGCACGAGAGACTGCGCCACTTTCCCTTCGCGGCGCGCCATCGCTGCCTGGATGAATTCCGGCGTCTGCTGGCGGAGAGCGTTCAGCGAATAGCCGAACTTGGCGACATCGCCGAATCCGCCCTCGGGTTCCAGCACCACGCCTCCCCAAGGATCGAGTACGAACAGTTGCCGCTTCCAACCGTGCAACTGCGCCAGGTCGGGAAGGTTATCGAAATGGGTTCGTTCATCCGCCCAAGCCAGGACCATCTGACTCATCACGCGCCCGGACGAAGGCGCGGCCTCTGCCTCGGCAATCCACTGGTAGTTCTTTCGATCTTCGATATTGGACGTTCGCAGGTCGAGAAGAATGAGGGCGTTCTTTGCCTGCGCCTCGGCCATCGCTTCGGCGATCGTCTTCCATCGGCCGGAAACGGTCCGCGGTGACTCGGAAGCCGGCGCGGACGATGGCGCTGGCGCGCTTTCCGCAGCCGCCGCGGGCACCGGCCCGTCACCGCATCTGCTCCCACCCCATGCTCCCGTGGCCAGCTCCTCCGCGACCAGACCGATGGTCGCGCCTGGGTTGTGACGCACCTGGAAGTCGATGCGCCAGTTCGCTTGCTTCGAGAGGTCGAGCGGCTCCATCCGTCTCGAGATAGTCACAGGCGGCGCGTCCTTCGTGCGAACGGAGACGGAGAAGCGCAAGGTGCCGGCGGTGATCCCCGCGCGTACGGCGTCGATCGGCGCGAGGCTGACCTCGGCATCCAACTGCGAGTTGATCTCGTTTCCTTTCGAAGCGCCGAGGGGACGTACCGTGCAGCGCACCGTCAGCTCGCCATGCTCACCTTCGTCGCCCGCGAGCAACGTGGCGCGGGCAAGAGAGAGTGTCTCTGGTGTTCCGGAGACGACGACACGCTGCGCGCGGGCCGTCACTCCCGGACGCAACGACTTCACCTCGATGTTGTGCGCGCGCCCGTCGCGCGGACGGCGGAGCTGGTAGGTGATCACGAGGCGGTTAGCCAGTTGATCGATGTCTATCGCCAGTTTCCTTCCGTCGGTCTGAACGCTGCCACCGGTCTCCTCGGCCAGCCTGCGCAAGGGATCGAGCGGATGGATGTCGAGGCCGGCCAGCGTGGGAATCGAACCGGCCGGATTGCTCAGGAAATCTCTCATGCGGTCTCGCCCGGGGTTGGTCACATCGAAGGTTGGCGAGGAAGCGTTGTCCATCCAGCCCGGGGCAAAGCCGATGACCGTCCAGCCTCCGGCAGCCATCGCCTGAGCGATCTCGGTCTGAAGGGATGAAGAGCTGAGAGTTCGCAGGTCCGTGTCCGTGCTGTTGTCCGACGAACCGTAGAAATCGATGGGCTCGAGATCGTAGCCGCCGGTAACGAAGAGGAGGGCATGCCGGCGTCCGGGCTCCTGATAGCGGGCGGTCCAAGTCATCATGGCATCCTGACGATCGCGGACGATGAGGGCTTCGATGCGCGCGGTTGCCAACCCGTGAAGAGCGATTGCTGGTGTGACTTTTATCGAATTGGTCGAGGAACCCAGAGGCGTTTGGTCGATTGGCAATCGAGCCTCCGCCAGATACTGCTTGCGCAGCAGGTTGATTTGATCCTGCCCGCGGATCTTCTGCACGAGATCGAGGAGCGTCCTTCGGAGCACTTCCGGATCGTGTGTGGCAGAGGCGATGACGTGCGGCCTGCCGCCCTCATCGCCGACGATCTGCACGTCGCCGAGCGCGGTCAGCTCCCCGGCGTGAGGCACCATCGACTTGAGCGCTTCACTCAGGCCATGCGACGACGACAGCGATTGCTGGATGTAGATGACGACCTGCCATCGCTTCTCCGCGGAGGACTCAGGCACGCTCGTCGCCGAGGGGGCGACGTTCGTCGCACTCGGGGCGGACGCGACCGGCATGACGGGATAGGCGACGCCGATGATCTGCTGCGGCTTGCCATCTTCGAGGAGGATGAAGTCGGCCGGCGTCAGTCCGGCAGGAACGTTCCCCTTCGCATCACGAACGACGACTGGAACTTCGATCGCGGAAACGTCGATCCGTTCGGTGAACTGGGCAAAGAGAGGATTGAGGACAAAAAGAACTGCTAGCGCCGGCAGCAGCGAGCGAGGGGACAACCGAAACTCCTTATGGATACCGGCGTCTGCAATTATAGCGCCGCCGGGCACGGCCGGGCGGCGTTGGCTGCTCAAGGAAGGGTGAAGTGTGAAGGGTGAAGGGTGAAGAGTGAAGGGTGAAGGGTGAACCATCCCTTCATCTTTCATCCTTCATCCTTCATCCTTTCAGTGCCGTCTCAGATCCCCGTGACCCGCACCACTTCCTCGAAACTGGTCACGCCCTCGGCGAGCTTGCGCAGCGCGGACTGCCGCAAGGTGCGCATGCCGCGTTTGACGGCCATCTCCTTGATCTTGAGAAAGTCTTCCGACCGGTCGATGAGGTCGCGGATGGCGTTGTCGATGGGGAGGATCTCGAAGATGCCGGTGCGGCCGAAGTAGCCGGTGTTGCGGCAGCGGATGCAGCCAGCGCCCTCTTTGACGATGATCCGCTTGCCCGGCGGCGCCTGAAGATTGAGCATGCCTGCCTCTTCCACGCTGAGCGGGCGGTTGCGTTTGCACTCCTGGCAGATGCGGCGCATCAGTCTCTGGGCCATCGTGCCGACCAGCGTGGACGAAATCAGAAACGGCTGGATGCCGAGGTCGATCAGGCGCGTCACCGACGTCGCGGAATCGTTCGTGTGGAGCGTCGAGAAGACCAGGTGGCCGGTCAGCGCGGCCTGCACGGCGTTCTGGGCCGTCTCCTCGTCGCGGATCTCGCCGACCATGATGATGTCGGGATCCTGCCGGAGGATCGTGCGCAGCGCCGAGGGGAACGTGATCCCGATCTTGGCTTGCACGGATGTCTGATTGAACTCGTCCCACACCATCTCGATCGGATCTTCGATCGTGGTGATGTTGATCTCCGGCGACGCCAGCGACTTGAGCGCCGAATAGAGGGTGACGGTCTTGCCCGATCCGGTCGGACCGGTGACGAGGATGATGCCGTGGGGGCGTTTGATCCAATCCCCGAACGTGTGCAGCTCGTCGTCATAGAACCCGAGCCCCGTCAGATCGCGGAGGAGGACGTCGGGGTCGAAGATGCGCATGACCATCTTTTCGCCGAACGCGGTCGGCAGCGTAGAGACGCGCAGCTCGACTTCTTTCCCTTCGCGCTCGGTCTTGATGCGCCCATCCTGCGGGCGGCGCCTCTCGGCGATGTCCATCCGGCACATGGTCTTGATGCGCGAGGTGATGGCCAGGTTGACGAGCTTCGGCACGCGCTGGATCTCGTGCAGCACACCGTCGATGCGGAAGCGGATCATGGCCGCCTCGCGCTTGGGCTCGATGTGAATGTCGCTGGCGCGTGAGTCGTAGGCGTGCTGCAGGAGGAAATCGACGGCGTTGACAATGTGCGCGTCGCTGGTCTCGATCTCGTTGCCCGACTTGAGCTTGACGAACTGCTCGAGGTTGGAGAGATCGATGGCGCCGCGGCCGAGGTCCCGTCCCGCCTTCGTCACCGAAGCGCGGAAGCCGTACTGCTCGGTGATGACGCCCATGACGTCGCTCTCCGACGCCACCACGACCTCGATCTCCTGCTTCACCATCTGGTGGTAGGTGTCGAGAGCGACGGTGTCGAACGGGTTGACGACGGCGACGATGAGCTTGCCGTCGCGGACGGCCACGGGCGTCATGCGGTGTTTCTTGGCGAAGGGACGCGAGATCTTGGCCTCGATCATCTCCAGGTCGAGTTTGAGCGGGTCGATCTTGAAGAACTTGAGTCGCGCATCCTCGGCGATCAGACGGGCCAGCAGAAAGTCATCGATGCGCGTGCCGGTGGCGCTGGCATCGCTGAGGTTCATGGCCATCAGGGCCTTGAATGGACTCGCTTCATCCTCGCCTCGGGCGCGCGCCGAGCGCGTCTGGGCCCGAAGCTGGCGATCGACGTTGTCGACTTCGACCTTCTGTTTGTCGTCGATGAAGCCGGCGTTCTGCAGCAGTTCGCCCAGATAGGCGAGCGTCACCTCGCGCGACTTGCGGGCTGCTGTGAGTGGGGTGGCGGTCATGGTCTAAGGATGAATCATGAAGGATGAAGGATGAATTCCGCTAGCCGCAGGGTGAAGGATGAGGGATGAAGGATGAAGAGTGAAGGCTAAAAGCCGCCTTCTTCATCCTTCACCGCCGTCTTCTTCATCCTTCATCGCCGTCTCCTTCATCCTTCATCCTTCATCCCTCATCCTTCCCACGTGGGTACACAAGCTGCAGAGCACGACACAGGAGGACGTTTCGATGCTGCTCGTACTTGCCATCATTCTGCTCATTGCCTGGTTGGGTGGATTCCTTGTCTTTCACGTTGCCGGCGGTCTCATTCACATCCTCATTGTGATCGCCATCATCCTCTTCATCCTTCATCTCGTTCGAGGGCGCCGGTAACGGCTTTGAAGAGTGAAGAGTGAAGGGTGAAGGGTGAAGAGTGAAGGGTGAAGGGTGAAGGGTGAAGGGTGAAGGGTGAAGGGTGAAGGGTGAAGGGTGAAGGGTGAAGGGTGAAGGGTGAAGAGTGAAGA
>Ga0210394_10000598_pt1 | contig 72236 bp, 50 predicted proteins | sample IncBWC12MmetaG_FD_160121 | JGI IMG/M metagenome (GOLD analysis project Ga0210394, IMG submission 160121) | Forest soil microbial communities from Barre Woods Harvard Forest LTER site, Petersham, Massachusetts, United States - Inc-BW-C-12-M | ecosystem: Environmental > Terrestrial > Soil >... | reverse complement strand
CCTTGGGATTGTGCTTCGACAGCACCTTGGTGATGGCCGCCGTCAAAGTGGTTTTGCCGTGATCGATGTGACCAATGGTCCCAATGTTCACGTGCGGCTTATTACGTTCGAATTTCTCCTTCGCCATGTTCCTTTATCCTTTATTCAATCTGACTGAAGCTCTTCTTTGCCCGCTATGCCTAGGGGAATTTATTTGTCCAAACTCGGCAATCGCTCCCTTGAAACTTCCCGCTCTTCAAAATTTCTTGCTCTTCCCGCAAACCAGCTCAAAACCTTTGGAGCGGGGGACGGGATTTGAACCCGCAACCATCACCTTGGAAGAGTGAGACTCTACCGTTGAGTTACCCCCGCCCCGCTGCAAACCTGCACCACAAACCGTTGCCGCCGAATCTTAATCCTGGAGCCTGGGACCGGGATTGAACCGGTGACCTCGTCCTTACCAAGGACGCGCTCTACCATCTGAGCTACCCAGGCCAAATCCGTGTCCCTATTTATTTTCCCCGATATTCCCGGCACTTCAATTTCAAGTTGCGCTTCACACAACTGCAGCTGCTATGCTCCCTACAAATGATGGTGGACGGGGGAGGATTCGAACCTCCGTAGCCCGCAAGGAGCGGCAGATTTACAGTCTGCTGGTTTTAGCCACTCACCCACCCGTCCGGAAAGATCGTGGCATTTCACGCTGGCCGTAACCGTCTTATTGCTGTCGCCGGGCGCTATGACGAACATTTTCCAGCTACTTTGTTAGCCGGGTTTACCTTTTGCAGAACTCGCGGAAATCAATGTGAAGTAAAAACACAAATAGAGCTCGTGTCAGAAGACACCAGCCCGTTGATTTTTACTGCCAGGATTCGCTCCGCCTCATTCCCCGAAAAACCCCTGCAACGTCTGGTGGAGCTGGCGGAGGGAATTGAACCCCCGACCCTCTGATTACAAATCAGATGCTCTACCAGCTGAGCTACGCCAGCACGCTCAAACCGAGTAAGGATAGCAGAAGCTCGGGGAGGATTGCAAGCGCCGTTCGAGCACGCCGGGGGCCACGACTGTGGATAATCCTGGGGACGCTACCGCAACGCTATTGGCTCGCCCCTTACCTACTGGGGTGCTCCCGTAACTCTTGGGAATACGGTCGGCGAAGTCGCACTGTCCTGCAACGTGGGTTCGCCGCCGGGGCTTCACTTACTATATAACGTTACTATGGACGTCGCCGGCACGCCTCCCGCAAATGCTTTAGTACCCAGGAATAAGCGCCAATTCTTCGCTTGGGCGACCGCTGCTGGCCTGGCAATCCTATTATCACTCGCCTATTTTGTGTGGTTCCACGCGGCTATTCCTGGACGGAATGCGCTCTTGTCTTGGATGCCCGAGGACGCTGGCGTACTATTCATCGATTTGGCCGAGCTTCGCCGGGCGCCGTTTTTTGCTGACCTGCTGGCTTGGGCGCCCAAGCCCGAGACTGACCAAGAATACCGGCAATTTGTTCGGGACACAGGTTTCGACTATGAAAAGGATCTCGATCGGCTAGCGGTGGGTATTGAACAGCAGGGCGCGCAGAAGATTTTTTTTGCTGTGGGCGACGGCCATTTTGATGAAAGAAAAATCAAGGCGTACGCGGCTAAGAACGGTGCGGTGCAAAAATCCGGCGGCATGGAAATTTTGTCGTCGCCAATTGCCGGCAACTCTGCGCATCTTTTCTTCACGTTCTTGACGAAAGGGCGCCTGGCAATCAGCAACAGCAACGACTTCGCATCGTGGCTGCACAGCGCAAAAGCGGTGGATGATTCTGAGTGGCGGGAACGATTCGCGCGTGTGGCGGGCTCGCCCGTTTTTGCGGTGATGCGCAATGAGGCTCTGAGAGAGGCTTTTAGCGCTGATCCCGTTTCGCAGACTTTGGCACGAAAAGCTACCGGAGGGTTGTCCTCTCCGCAACTATCGTCACTGCTCGCCCAGTTGCAGTGGCTCACCGTCGCGGGGAAACCGGAAAATAATAAGTTGCGTGTTGCGATGGATGCTGAAAGCTTGGAAGACAAAAATGCTCAGCAACTTGCCGATTTGTTGAATGGCGTTGCGCTGCTAGCCCGCGCGGGACTGAGCAACGCGAGAACTCAGCAACAACTCGGCGCAGCGACACGGCAGTCTTACCTGGCATTGCTAAAGAGTGTTGAAGTTTCTCGCATTGACCGTCCTGATACCAAATCGGTGCGGCTGATGTTTGACGTTACGCCCGACCTTCTAAAATCCACGCCAATCTATGCCCCTGCGGCAGTGCCTGCAGCGAAGTAAATAAGAGTCGCCAAAATGCGGACGCGAGGCCATATCGCGGGTGCCCGACAAGTCATAAGGTCGAGAGCGCGCGTTCAGAATACGCACTACCATATATAGGGTTGACTTGTGGCCTTAGCTGGCCGAAAACAAATGCCAGTTTTCAGATATGTGCGCTTGCCTATCATGACGTCAAGAATGACCAATCTACTGACCGGACTCTCTTGCTTAGACTAATGGCACTTCGCAATAGGCCGAATGTGCGGACAGTTATCAGTTTTGAATTTCCAGAAGGTAAAGCGCCGGAAGGGGAAACACCATGAACGCGACACACTGGACTGGCAGAAGCATAAACGATTTCGTTTACAAGATTTCGGCCGATTTTGCGATGCAACTTGAGAGCAAAATGGCAACGCGCAGGAAGGCCGAGAGACTTCTTTGCTCTCCAAGAACCTAACGAAGTAGTGGTTCACACAATTCCAGCCTTTACATATGTCAGTTCACTTGATTTTTTGTGGGAAGAGGGCGGCACATCTGTTGATAACTACACTTCATTTTCAGGTTCAGTTCAGAGGTTTAAGTACGGTATTAACAATCGTTCGACTATCGCCGGAGAGTAAAATTTATGCCTGAGGCAACTCAAATAGTATTTAAGCATGCGGAGGTTGTGGAGCTTCTGATCAAGAAGCAGAACATCCATCAAGGTGTCTGGGGGTTGTTCATTAAGTTCGGCATGAATGCCACAAACGCAGGTCCGACCGAAGCAGAAATCATGCCAGCGGTAATTATCGGAGTTCTAGAAATCGGACTACAAAAATTTGAGAAAGAGAGCAATATCGCCTTGGACGCAGCAAAGGTCAACCCCCGAGTCAGGGAACTAGCTGAAAAGTAGGTCGCTCTTGACCTTTGTGTGCTCTTTACGTTTTCAACAAAACCATTGTTCGTTTTCAACACTTCGTGGACTCTTTTGGGAAAAACAGAGGGCAGCCCGCGGATCGCATCGGATTATTGCAGTGCGAGACTTAGAGGTCTAGGGGCTTGAGTGGAACTTGCTGCGAGGCGACTAGCAACTGGCCGAGAAATTCAAAGCTTGACGGACGGCGATTGAGGGCTTCTTCAGCAGATAGCCGCACCAGGTCGGGATTATTGTTTTCTTGGGAAACGTGGGCCAGAACCAGGTAGCGGGCGTGGCCGTCAAAACCTTCCGGGTCGCAAAGATATTCGCTGACCGCATGATTGGAAAGATGGCCGGTGCGGCTGAGTACACGTTGTTTCACGACCCAGGGATACGGGCCAACTTTTAACATGTCGAGATCGTGATTGGATTCTAGGAGCAAGCAATCGGAGTCGCGCAGATGAACTTTCACGAGCTCCGGCATGTAGCCAAGATCGGTAACCAGCCCCATTTTGGCGCCTTCACAGCGGAACGTGAAACCAATAGGGTCGACCGCATCATGCGGGATGGCGAAAGCGTGCACTTCGATATCGCCGACCATAAAGCGCTGGCCAGCGTGAATGGTTTCGATGCCTACAATGCGTTTGCCAAACGTTTCGGGGAGGCAGCGGCGCAGAGAATCAAGAGTTGGCTCGGTAACGTATAAAGGAGCTTTCCAGAGCGCCAGCATTTGCGGCAAACCATTGCAGTGATCCGCGTGTTCGTGGGTGATCAGGATGCCGTCAAGGTGATCGACGGTCATTTCGATGGCGGCGAGCCGCGCCAACGTTTCGCGCTTACCTAAACCAGCATCAATCAGGAGTCGGGTGCGCGCCGTCTCGAGTAAGGTGAGGTTGCCCGAGCTGCCAGACGCCAGAATGGATACCCGTAAGCCGATCGCTACTCTCCAAAAACCACAGCGAAACAAGAGCGAAGACGAATTTCGAGCATGATGGCAGAGAGTAATGAGAAGGTCAACGATTTATGGCAAAAATGTTCGCGGGTTGCTGAGGAAATTGCGTGGGCGATTAAGATGCCGCCTGCGCTAGCAGGCCAGCCGCGCGCGATCGAGCGTAAAACCGTTGAGGTTTCCCAACACGGTGACGGCAGTGTCCTCGGAGCGGAAATATTGCCGCGCCAGAGCTTGCAGTTGTTCGCGGGTGACCGCTTCGATGGAGGAGAGGATTTCGTCCAAGGAATAAAAGTGGCGGAAATAGAGTTCCTGGCGGGCGAGATTAGACATGCGCGCGCTGGTGGATTCGAGCGAGAGCATCAACGAACCTTTGAGATGATTTTTGGAGCGCGCGAGTTCTTCTTCGGTAACCAGGGATTTTTTCAGGTCGCGAAATTCGCTGACAATCAGGTCCAGGACCTGGCCAACCGTTTCTTTGGCAGAGCCGGCATAAACAGTGAGCATGCCGGCGTCGGAGTACGGAGTAATTTCGCTGAAGACCGCGTAAGCGAGCCCGCGCTTTTCGCGAATATTCTGGAATAAACGCGAGGACATGCCGCCACCTAAAAGATTATTCAAGACGGCAATGCCGAAGCGATCCTCGTGGCCCAGCGGAACTGACGGAACGCCGACGCAGAGATGCACTTGTTCAAGATCGCGTTTCTTTTCCAGATGAATGGGAGCTTGGGTGCGAGGGGCGATATGCGGGGCGTGCTGGCCACTCGGTTGAAGGTGGCCAAATTCGCGAGTGACCAGGTCGAGGACCTGCTCGTGGGCCACATTGCCGGCGGCGGTGACGACGAAGTGATCCGGAGCAAACCACGAGGCAAAGCGCGTTTTTAACACCTGACGCGTAAAGTTTTTTACCGTTTCGGGAGTGCCTAGAATGGGGCGTCCCAGGGGGTGCTCGGGCCAAAACCCACGAGTGAAAACTTCGTGCAAAAGATACTCGGGGTTGTCCATGTCCATCTTGATTTCTTCGAGGATGACTTGCTGTTCCTTGGTGACATCTTCGGAGTCAAAATTGGGACGCAGGACCAGATCGGCGATAACGTCGAAGGCGATAGGAAGATGTTCGTCAAGGACTTTGGCATTGAAGCAGATTTGCTCCTTGGAGGTGAAGGCGTCGAGCATACCGCCGACCGAATCCATTTCGCGCGCGATGGCTTCCGCGGAACGGCGTTCAGTGCCCTTGAAAACCATGTGCTCGATGAAGTGGGCTAAACCGTTTTCGTCGGGCGCTTCCCGGCGGGACCCGCTGCGAACCCAGACGCCGATGGAAACGGAGCGCACGTGTGGCATGTTTTCGGTAATGACCACCAAGCCATTAGGCAGGGCGTGCTTTTTGATATCACGGGTTTCCGTGGACATTACCTGATTGTGACACAGGCAGGCAAAGCGTGGCGAGCGATGGCGCGCAGAAATGCGTTTTGTGGAGGGCGCCAGAGGCTAGAGAAGCTTCTCAGCGGGATTTAATTCGCCGTATTCGCTGGTGTAGAAGAGCGGCACGTCGGCATAGGTGCCCTTGTCGCGCTGGTAGACTTCGCAACTGTCGAAGGGCTTGGAGTACACATGAATGCTTACGGCGCGCTCATTAAATTCAGGGGCGTTGATCACTTCATGAACGGGCTCGAGCGGATTGACAAAGGAAGGATGGGTAGCGTCCATTATGTAGGCGTCAGTGGGAACGATCTTGCAGGTGCCGCACGAAGAATCGCGATGGTCGACATGATAATTTTGCACGCGCAGGCGGCCCACTGGCACGGACATCCAGCAATTCTGATCACGATGGTTATGCACGCGGCTATGCTGGCCGATTTCCCAGCAGACAGTCATGCACTCGAAGACTTCGTTTTTGAAAATCAGGTTGCGGGTGTAGCTGCCTTTTGAGAAATAGCAATACTTGTGGATGGTTTCCGGGCGGACGGCGTGGCGCAGAATGTAATCCTGGACGGTTTCGAGAGAGAAATCCTTAGCGGGAATGGCCGCGAGACCTTTCACCCAGTCCAGAATGTTGAGTTGCTCGGCCGCGATAGTGTCGGCTGTGGGTCCGGTTGTTGAGCCAGCCATGGAGCCCTCCAAGGCGATACCGCTAAAAATTCATCACCTACAATTATAACGCCGTTTTTTGCGTGGTGGCGTTGGCTGGCAAGACGCTGAGGACTGTTCGGAGTATTCTTGAAGTTGGAGCTGAGTGCGCGTGAGCGTGTCGCAAAACACTGAATTGCTCGGCAAGACCAAGGAGGAATTGCGCGAGTTATGTGTGTCGCTGGGCGAGCCGGCCTATCGCGGAGAACAGATTTATCGCGCGTTGTATGCGGAACGAAAATTTGATCTGGAGCAGGTGACGAACTTACCGGCGGCGCTGCGCGAGCGTCTGACCGATGGGGCGGGAATCCGGCTTCCGGAAGTGAAAAAACGATTTCAGTCCGCGGATGGGGCCGTCCGTTACCTTTTCGAATTGGGACCGAACGAGAAAGACAAGACCCGCGCGGCTTCCGTGGAAGCGGTGTTTATGCCGAGCGAGGGGCGCCAGACGATTTGCGCTTCGACGCAGGCGGGCTGCGCGGTGAATTGTCAATTTTGTTTGACTGCGCAGCTGGGATTGATTCGCAATTTGTCGGCGGGAGAAATCCTGGCGCAAATACTGATCGCGCTGGAAGAGAACAAAAACACGCTGGTGCCGCACACCAATATTGTGTTTATGGGGCAAGGCGAGCCGCTGCTGAATTATGACGCGGTACTGACGGCGTGCAGGATCTTGCAGGATCCGAATGGCGTGGGGATACCGGCAAAGCGCGTAACCATTTCTACGAGTGGGATCGTGCCAGGAATCGAACGGCTGGCGATGGAAAGCGAGCGGCCAAAGCTGGCGATTTCGCTGAACGCGTCCAACGATGCGCAGCGCGACGCGCTGATGCCCATCAATCGCAAATATCCACTCGCGACATTGCTTGGAGCTTGCCGAAAATATCCGTTACGCAGCTGGGAATTTCTGATGTTCGAGTACGTGATGCTCGGAGGGGTCAACGACACGCTAGACGATGCGAAGAGGGTGGTGAAGCTGCTTGCGGGACTGAAGTGCAAGGTCAATTTGATCCCCTGGAATCCGGGAGATTTGCCGTACCGGGAGTCTTCGGAGGAAGCCATCGCGGAATTTCAGGAGCTTTTGATTGATCGCGGGATTGCGACTTTTGTGCGCCGTTCACGCGGGCGAGATGTAATGGCGGCGTGTGGGCAACTGGCGCTGCTTAACGAGACGCCCATCGAGAAAAGTGGTTCAAATCTGATTACGCTGTAAGATTGCGAGCGATATTTGCGAGCGATTTATTTAGTGAGCGATTATTTTCTGCTCGACTTATTTTCATCTCGGATGCCTATCACCGCCATCATGCGGCCGCTTTCGCTGCCGTGTTTGCGATAACTAAAAAGAAGGTCGGGGCGGCACGCAGTGCAAAGCTCACTGATAAAAATATTTTGCGGGCGGACACCTGCGGCCAGCAATTGCGCACGATTCGCTTTACGCAAATCCAGGCGAACATTTTTCGGCGGTGGTTGATGGCCAGGGGGAAACTGGTTGAGCCATTGGAGAGGATTGGGCTCATCACCGGTGCGCAAGTCGTCAAACCATTCCGGGGCATTTGAGAATTGGGAATGAAACGCGGCGGCGACTTCCGTGCCGACTTCATAGCAGCAACCGCCAATGGCGGGACCGACGGCCGCTAACAAATCGCTCGGGATGATTTTGAATTCCATTTTCATGCGGCCGATGGTTTTTTCCACGATGCGGTGGAGTGTGCCGCGCCAACCGGCATGAACGGCGGCTACGGCGCGTTTTTTGGGATCGAGCAATAAAATTGGCACGCAATCGGCGGTTTGAATGCCAAGTAGGAGGTTTGGAAAATTGGTAATAGATGCGTCAGCGCTGCATGGCTCATTGGGCGGTGCCGAAGAAAAGCCACACACCATGTCGGAGTGAAATTGCTTTATGGAGACGAGAGTGAATTCTTTGGCATCAAGGGAAGATTGAAACAGTTTGCGGTTTTTCTGAACATTTTCGCGGGCATCCCATTCGGTAAACCCGAGATTGAGCACTTTGCCGCCGTTGAGAGCGCTGACTCCTCCTTGAGAAGTGCTGAAGCCGTGGACCAACCAAGGGAACGCGCTGAACGCCGGGACTTGAAGAAAGTCTATACCGGCTGCAGAGGTGCAGAGTTTCCAACCGTCCCGCGGGGTCAGGGGCTTATTTTTGGGTGCTGGCGTTCTTGATAAGGTTTTTGTCTTCGCGGGCGTCATCTGAATGGTCCCAGTATAATCGCGGTGGGTGTGGAACTGCTTGCGGGAGGCATTTTGATTGTCGGGATCGGAGTAGACATCGCCGAGGTGCCGCGGATACGCAGCACGATAGAAAGACGTGGGGAAGCATTTCTGCGACGGATTTACACGCCGGGAGAAAGGGCTTATTGCGAGCGATTTAAAAATAAATTCGAGCGCTATGCCGGGCGGTTCGCGGTGAAAGAAGCGGCCATGAAGGCATTGGGCACCGGTTGGTCGCATGGGGTGCGCTGGGTTGACCTGGAAGTGATCCGCGAAAAGAGTGGAAGGCCAACTTTGGCGATCCGAGGTGAAGCTGGAAAGATCGCGGCACGCTTAAGGGTGAAAAATATTGCCGTCAGCATCACACACACGGGAGAGCAAGCTCTGGCACAGGTCATTTTTGAAGATTGAGGAAGTTTTTTGTTAAGCGAATGCGCGAAGGCTTAATTGGCGTTAATCAATTCTTCAGGCTCTCCGATTAAATCATTTTCCCCGACGGCGCAGATACGAGCATTGATCCATTGATTGGCGGGCCAATCGCCGCGCAGCCGCACACGTAAATAATTGCTCGAGAGTGCTGGAGTGTAGGTAGATTCGTTGCTCAGGTTTCTTTCATTCACGGGCACGGTTTCGTCACATGATTCCTCGTTTGCCACATGGTTCGACGGGCCGTGCGCCGATTGGAGGGTAAGAACCCGCAATTGAGTGCCGATGTGTTCATTGCGGAATGCAGCGGACTTTTTTTCGCCGAGGGTGCGCAGTTCCCGGGCGCGATTCTTTATAACCGCCGCGGGAACTGCGTTGGCCAGGGCGGCGGCCTGCGTACCGGGGCGCTTGGAGAAGGAGAAAACATGCAGATAAGTGAGCGGCAGACTTTCGATGAATGCCAGCGTAGTGGAGTGGTCTTCGCCGGCTTCACCAGGGAATCCTGCGATGACATCGGCTCCAATGGCGGCGTGAGGCAAACGTTCTCGGATTAAATCGGCGCGGCGGGCGTAGTGCTCGGCGCGGTACCAGCGATGCATGGCGGCAAGGATGCGATCCGCTCCAGATTGCAAGGGCATATGAAAGTGCGGGGCCATGCGATCATTGGCGGCAAAAAATTGGATGAGGTCGGTGGTGACGTCCATAGGCTCCATGGAGCTAACGCGCAGGCGTTCGATGGGCGTTTCGCTGAGAATGCGGCGCAGCAATGTTGAGAAAGAAATGCGAGGGCTGAGGTCCCGGCCGTAGGTTCCAATATTGATGCCGCTGAGAACGATTTCTTTTACGCCTGAACCGCAAAGCTGGTTGACCTGCTGCAGTGCGGTTTTGGGAGGCAGGCTGCGGCTTTTTCCGCGGACTTGCGGGATCACGCAGTACGCGCAACGAGAGTCGCAGCCGTCCTGAATTTTTAGGGTGGGGCGGGTGTGATTTCCTTCAGTGTTGAATACCGGAGAGCTCGAGAGCGGTTTGCGTTCGAATTCACCGGTTAAAATCTGCGCTGACCGTTGCTGCAGGGGGATCGATGTTAGTTGCAGGGAAAGAGCTGGAATGAAATCTCTAGGAGCCGACGCGATGGAAAGATTTTCGATGAGTGCGGGCAATTCCGGCTTGTGCGAATTCCCTACTACCCAGGCGACGCCGGGAAGTTCGGCTACTTCTTCAGGGGCACGCTGAGCGTAGCAGCCGGTGACAATTACGCGAGCAGTTCGGTTTTGCGCGCTGATTTTTCTGATGGCGTCGCGGGCTTGGGCGTCGGCAGCGGAGGTAACGGTGCAGGTGTTTACGACCACGATATCGGCTGCGGCTTTGGCCGCTGGGGTGTAGCCACGTTGCAGCAATTGAACTTCAAGCGCCGCGCCATCGGCTTGGGTGGCGCGACATCCAAACTGTTCAATGTAAAAAGTGGGCATGATTTCGAATTATGTCGAGTGATTTTTACAGCCGGTCCCAGACCGGAATAGCCTGCCCAAACGCCACATTTATTTGTTGATGCCGTGAGCGGTGACAGCTTCCGCATAACCGCGGGGATGTTTTTGCTTCCAGTTCCACGCTGAGGAAATAATTTCTTCCAACGAGGAGTGGGTGGCCTCCCATCCCAGCATGGTTTTCAGCTTTTCTTTGCTGGCGACCAGGACCGCGGGATCACCCGGCCTGCGCGGGGAAAGCTGCCGAGGAATTTTTCTGCCGGTGACGCGCTCAGCAGCGTCGATGACTTCTAAAATGGAATAACCGCGGCTGTTGCCGACATTAAATGCTTCTCCCGCGATGCGCTCACTTTCCTGGAGCGCGCGCAAGTGCGAGTCCGCGATATCGAGCACGTGAATATAGTCGCGAACGCAGGTGCCATCGGGCGTGGGGTAATCGGTGCCGAGCACCTCCACATGGGGTATTGCGCCGCTCGCTGCATTCAAAACGAGCGGGATCAAGTGCGTCTCGGTGCGATGCGCTTCGCCACGTTGCTGCGATGCACCCGCAGCATTGAAGTAGCGCAGCGTCACATAGGCCAAGCCGGTGTATGCCCGGTAATCGGCCAGGATCTGCTCGAATACCAACTTGGATTTGCCATAAGGGTTGATTGGATTTTTGTGGTGATCTTCCGGGATGGGCACGATCTCAGGTTCACCGTAGGTCGCGGCAGTGGAGGAAAAGATTATTTTTTTTACTCCGCGGCGAATCATGGCGTCGAGAAGATTCACGCCGCAGGCTACGTTTGCGGCATAAAAGGTACTGGGTTCCCGAACGGACTTGGCGACCAGAGCTTCGCCGGCGAAGTGCATTACCGCGTCAATTTTATGGCGGGCGAAGACATCTTCAATTTGCGAGCGAATACCAAGATCCGCATGGCAGAAAGTGGCGTCCGGAGGTACGGCTTCGCGATGGCCCTCCAGTAAATTATCCAGCGCAATTACGCTTATCCCACGCGCCAGCAGGACCTCACTGCAAATACTGCCGATATAACCCGCAGCGCCGGTGACCAGAACGTTCAATGAAAATTCTCCTTAGCTGCGCAGGGGCAGCCCGAAAATGGGGAAGCTATGGCATCACCAAGAAGGCAGAAGAATGCCGACGTAAAACGCTAACAGAATGAATAGGGGTTGTCAGTATGGAGGATCAGGAATGGGTAAGGAAGAAAGCGCTAGCTTTGGGCCATGCGGCGCTGGAAGGTCAGGAGGATCAGGTCAGCGCGGCGGCGGACGCCAAACTTGCTAAGCAAATTGGAAACGTGAAATTTCACGGTGCGCTCGGCAATATTCAGACGGCTGCCAATTTCTTTGTTGGAAAGATTTTCGAGGAGGGAATCGAGAACTTCCTGTTCACGGCGGCTCAAATTGGTGACGGAGTCGGATTTGAGGCGGCGACCCTGCCCGGTAAGTATGGAGTCCACGAAACCGGAAAGGAGTTGACGGGGCACCCAGAAGCCACCGATGGCGACTAAGGGCAAGGCTCGGGTGAGTTGTTCGCGGGCTTCCGCGTAGGTCAACAGGCCTTTAACACCGAGACGAAGCAGCGCGTAGCTATTGGCTTCATTGTGTTGTTCGCCCACAACGATCAGGCGGGCTTCCGGAAAGCGTTCCATCAGGTTGGCCAGGAGAGCGCCAGTTGCGGGCTTGGAGGCGTGCGCATCGATGACGTAAACCTGCGCTGCGGGAGGTTCGAAGCTGCGAAGGTCGGGAGCCAAGGTCGATTCCAGTTGAGTGGAAATAACTTTGAAGTCTGCTTTGGCGAGAATGCGTTCAAATTCCCCCAGCACGAGCGGGTGGGGCGAGAGGATGCAAACGCTTAGCTTGGGAGCTGCCCGTTTGGTAGCCACAGTTTGCCTAGCCACAGATTGCCGAACCACGGTTTGCCTAGTCACGGTTTGCCTCATTGCAGCGTAGTGAAAACCGGGACCAGGGGCAAGGCTATTGACAACAAGTGTTCTTGAACCGTTACGTAACGGCTACGAGGCATTTTGGCTCAAATAGGCTGGCGACCGGCAAGGGAGAATCGCCGTTCAGGGGCATAAAACGGGAGTTTAATGCATGGGATTCGGTTCCTGTGATGAACGCGGGTAAAATAAAACTACGGCGCAAACCTCTAAAGGACACACTCTTAAAGACAAGATGCGAGATTTCAGCAAATCGGCGCAAGCGCTCCGGGAGTTACTTTCGCAGCGAATCCTGGTGCTCGATGGCGCGATGGGCACCATGCTGCAGCAGCGCGACCTGACCGCAGAAGACTTCGGCGGAGCAGCGCTAGAGGGCTGCAATGAGAATTTGGTTCGCACGCGGCCCGATGTGGTTCTGGACATTCACAGAAAATATTTCGAGGCGGGCTCCGACATTGTCGAAACCAATAGCTTTGGCGGGGCGCCCATTGTGCTGGCGGAATACGGATTATCCGCTGATGCGCATTTACTGAATAAAGTTTCGGCGGAGCTGGCACGGCAGGCTGCGGATGAACTGAGTACCGCCGGAAAGCCGCGATTCGTTGCAGGAGCGATGGGCCCAACGACCAAGGCCATTACGGTGACGGGTGGCGTAACGTTTGAGGAACTGCGGAGCGCTTACTATACGCAGGCACATGGGCTGGTGGAAGGCGGCGTGGACCTGCTGCTGGTAGAAACTTGCCAGGACACGCGAAACATTAAAGCGGCAATCCTGGCGATTCAACAACTTTCCAAAGAAATTGGCACGCAGGTGCCTTTTATCGTGTCGGTCACGATTGAGCCGATGGGCAGCATGCTGGCCGGGCAGACGGTGGAGGCCTTGTGGGCGTCGTTGCGGCACGCCAAGCCATTGGCGTTTGGCATGAATTGTGCGACCGGCCCGGAGTTCATGACCGATCACATTCGCACGTTGAGCCAGCTGACGGATGCGTACGTGTCGTGCTACCCGAATGCGGGTTTGCCGGATGAAGAGGGCAAATACCTGGAAACGCCAACGACGTTGGCTGCGCAACTGGAAAAATTTGTCGACCAAGGATGGTTGAATTTTATTGGTGGGTGCTGCGGAACGACGGAAAAACATATCCGGGCGATTGCTCAGATGGTGGAAGGCAAGAAACCGCGGCAACGGCCGGCGGAGAGTCACCGCGCGATTTATTCCGGGATTGAAACTATCGAAGCGGATGAGCAAACACGGCCATTGCTGGTGGGTGAGCGCACCAACGTGATTGGGTCGCGATTGTTTAAAAATTTAGTTACGGAAGAAAAGTGGGAAGAGGCCAGTGAAGTGGCGCGGCGGCAGGTTCGCGGCGGCGCGCACATTGTGGACGTGTGCCTGCAAAATACCGAGCGCGACGAAAAAAAAGATATTGAGCCGTTTTACGAGAAATTGATTCGCAAGGTGAAAACGCCGGTGATGATCGACACCACCGATCCGTCGGCGATTGAGATTGCGCTGACGTATTGCCAGGGGAAGTCGATCATTAATTCCATCAACCTGGAGGATGGCGAAGAGAAATTCGAACGAGTGGTGCCGCTGGCGCACGATTTTGGGGCGGCGGTGGTGGTGGGTTGCATTGATGAAGACAAAGAGCAGGCGCAAGCGTTTACACGCGAGCGAAAATTGGCGATTGCGCAGCGCAGCTACAAACTGCTGACGGAGAAATATGGCTTAGGACCGGAAGACATTATTTTCGATCCGCTGGTGTTTCCATGCGCGACTGGGGATGAAAATTATATTGGCGGGGCGGTTGAGACGGTTGAAGGGATCCGATTAATCAAGCAGGCCTTGCCGGATACGCGAACGATATTGGGGATTTCCAATGTGTCTTTTGGATTGCCACCTGGCGCGCGGGAAGTGGTCAATTCCGTTTTTCTTTATTACTGCACCAAGGCGGGACTGGATCTGGCGATCGTGAATACGGAAAAGCTGGAGCGGTTTGCTTCGATTCCGGAGCACGAGAGACGACTGGCGGAGAATTTATTGTTTTCGCATCCGCCGACGAATGTCCCGGCGGAGCATCCACAAGCCGCACTTTTGGCGAATGCGCCGAAAGATTGGCGTCAACAGAGTAAAGAACAAAAAGCAGCGGTCAACCAATACTACATCGCGGCGATTGCGGAACATTTCCGCACGGCGACCAAGAAACAAAAAATCAGCGCCGCGGATTTGCCGCTAGACGAACGGTTGGCTAATTACATTATTGAAGGCACGCGCGACGGGTTAGTTGCGGATTTAGAGCGAAAACGCAGCGAAGGAACGGCGCCGCTGGATATCGTGAATGGGCCGCTTATGGCGGGCATGGCGGAAGTGGGGCGGCTGTTTAACGCGAATGAGCTGATCGTGGCGGAGGTGTTGCAATCCGCGGAAGCGATGAAAGCGGCGGTCAGCCATCTTGAGCAATTCATGGAAAAGGCGGATACCGCGAAACGCGGCAAGGTGGTGCTGGCCACGGTGAAGGGGGATGTGCACGACATCGGCAAAAATCTGGTGGAGATCATTTTCAAGAACAACGGATACGACGTTGTGAACCTGGGCATCAAGGTTCCGCCGGAAGAATTGATCAAGGCTTATAAACAGCATCACCCTGATGCGATTGGGCTGTCTGGGTTGCTGGTGAAGAGCGCGCAACAGATGGTGATCACTGCCAACGATTTGAAAGATGCAGGGATTATGGTGCCTTTGTTGGTGGGAGGCGCGGCGCTTTCCGCAAAATATACGCAAAACAAAATAGGGCCGACTTATGGTCAAGCGGTTTTTTACGCCAAGGATGCGATGACCGGATTGCGGTTGATGAACGAGTTGATGGATCCGGGCACTCGCGATGAAGTGATGCACCAGCATACGTTCTCCGGGAATGGCGTCAGTGTGACGACGACGGTAGTGGTGAATGCCAAGCCCACGGTGACACGGTCACCAAAAGTTCGCGCGGATTTGCCTATACAGGAGGTAGCGACGCTGGATCGGAAAGTTCGATTGGTTCCTGATTTGAGAGATATCTGGAGCTATATCAATCCCTACATGTTATACGGCCGGCACATGGGTTTTCGCGGAGATTTTGTGAAGCGCTTTGCGGAGCGCGACGCGAAAGCTGTGGAACTGTACGAGAGCATGGAAGAGGTGAAAGCGGAAGCCGCCCAGTTCATGAAGGTGCGCGCGGTGTGGCAATTCTTTGAGGCTGAGGCGCAGGGCGATGCTATACAACTGTTTGCGCCTGGCGAGAGTATAGCGCTGCATACCTTTCAATTTCCGCGGCAACGCATCGGCGACCAACTCTGTTTGAGCGATTACATTTTGCCGGCGCGGGACGGGAAACGGGATCACCTGGCGTTGTTCGTGGTCACCGCGGGCGAAGGCGTGCGGGAACGTTCAGAAAAAGCCAAGAACGATGGGTATTACTTCAAGTCGCACGGTTTGCAGGCGCTGGCGATTGAATCGGCGGAGGCTTGCGCGGAGTGGTTGCATCGAAGAATACGGGAGGATTGGGGCTTTCCTGATCCGCCGGATTTGACGATGGCGCAACGATTCACTTCGCGGTACCGCGGGAAGCGCTACAGCTTTGGATATCCGGCGTGCCCGAACCTGGAGGATCAGGTTGGATTGTGGCAACTGCTTAAGCCGGAGGAAATCGGCGTGCAATTGACGGAAGGCTTCATGATGGATCCGGAAGCCAGTGTCAGTGCGCTGGTGTTTCAGCATCCGGACTGCACTTATTTTAGTGCGGAATTAGAGGTTCGAGATTAGAGGTTAGAAGTTCGATAAGGATGAATGCCGACGCTGCTATTTGATTTGTCTTTGTAGGTATTCGCGGACAGCGCTGTAAGAAGTTAACTCCGGCATTTCCATCAAGTCGATTGGGGTATCGAATTCCTGCTCCAGTATGGCGATCAGCGTGACAGCCGCCAATGAGTCCCAGGCCGGAACAGTTTCCACGCTGGCCGCTTGAATTTGATCGGGCCGAAGCGCCGGAAACACCGACGCGAAACAGCGGGTCAGGCGGTCATCCAATTCGGGCATCTACATTTCCTCCACACGGTGAAACAGGGGCGGGGTCTTTTCCTGAAACCAGGCGCGCGATATTTTTAGACCGGGCTGCGGCGGGTCGCCGACTAATTCCAGAAAAAAATCCTGCGTTGGGCCATTTCTTTCGGTGGACTGAAAATCGAAAACTGCTTCGTCGGCGTCAAATTTATCGAAAAGCCACTTGAGGCTGTGATGTTCGATGCGGCGCGAAAAAGCGCGGCAACTCATCACCCAAGCGGAAATGTGTAGTTTCTTTTCGTGGACCTTGCCTAACAAGACGGCTATCTTCCCCAGTGGGCCGTATTTATCCTGATAGGTGACGGTAACCAGGAAGCTGGCGGGGTCGGCGAGGAATTTGGTCCACTCCGATTCGCTGAAACGTTTACCATTCAAATTGAATTGATTGGTTTTGTTGACCAATTCGAAGGCCCGGCCGTCTTTGGGGCGTTTGGTGAAATCAAATGAGACAAAAGCGTCGGCGCGTTTCAAGAACTCATCGGAAGCGTTGCCATCCTGGCCCAAGGCGTCGAGCAAGGGCGCCGCGCTGCGCAAACTTTCAAGACGGATGGAGTCTTCCTTGGAAATAGCGGTCTTGCCGAAAGATGCGCGAAGATTTGCGAGCAAATCCCACACGGACTGGTAGTCATCTTTTTTGAAGACCAAACATTCCATGGAGGGAAATGCGGCTTTTACTTCCGCGGCCTCCATGGGGCTGTCATCGATAAAAACCACCGCTTCCGGGCCGATATTCCAGGATTTCAAAATGCGCTGCACGGAATCGGATTTGCGGTGCCAGTGCACTTCGAAGGGGAAAACATTTTCTTTTCTGAGAAACAAATCCTTGCGATCGAAGGCTTGCTGGACGAGGGCAGCATCATTTTTACTGGCGACACCAACAAGAACGCCGGCACTTGCGAGCGAGGAGAGAAATTGCTGGTATAAGCCGTGAATATGGCTGTGATGCTCGAGACTCCAATTGACACCATCCACGCCAACTTCACCAAGAATCCCGGACCACAGGGTGTCATCCAAGTCGGTGATTAAGCCTTTTTTGGGACTTCGCACTTGCAGCAATGAGGCCAACGATTGGGCAAGTGCCGAGGCGTGGGGCAATTTGTAGGGAAAGCCGCTGAGAATTTCAGATTTGATATCAAATCGACCAGCCGGTGGAGATACGGAATCCAAGGCTTGTGAATCGACAATTCGAATTCCGGGCTCTTCGGAGAGATCGGCCGCAAATTTTGCGAGGGACAGGAGTAATTTTGTTTTTTCCGCACTGTTTATATTTGGAGGAGTGTAGAATAACGGCGGCAATGGAAGGGTGGGCAAGGAAACCACGACCGGCGCTGAGCGCGCTGCTGTTTTGAGGGCGCGCTGCAAACGAGCCAGCTGACGATCCACGGAAGAAATGACTTCGTGGACATCGGAAACTTGCCAGCCACCCAGTTCGCGAATGCCCAAACGGGAATCGAAGTCTGGCCACTCCAAGGCGACCGCAGTTCCGTCGTAACCTGTAGCGTCAAGCCGTTCCAACGAGCCAGCTAAATCGCCGAACAGACCGGTTTTAATCTCGATGCGATTGTCTGGGAACTGCTGACGCAGGTGAGCAGACAAAAAGCTTTGCAAATGCAGGGGAGTGAAGCCGCAAGCCAGAAAAACGCGCAGTAATTTGGCGTCTTGCGCAACAGGTTTTCGGGAGAATTCGAGAGCTTCGATAAGGTTCATGACCGCCTTAATCCATTAGTTCGTTCGCATTCAGTATTTTAAATCTCAAAAAACATCCAGGTACATCGATGGTAGAGGCTCGACTGGAAGATCCGGGTGCCCCGCAGACCACAGGGTCAGATAGGCGTGCAGAACGCGGCGCGTGCTCTGAAATCGCGCTTTCTTGAAAGGCTCCATATCGGCGTAACCCAAGACCGGAACCGTTGCCAGCCGAACACCAGCGTTGGCCGCTTTCTTCAGAAATTCTTGAAGGAGAGTTTGCCGATCCTCGGTTGTCAAAGTACCCCAAAAAATATCTTCGATCAGGAGACACTTGGTGTGCGCTTTATCGGATATGGACATGATGTAACCCGTGAGCAAGCCGGAGTGGCCCGCTGCGGAAAGAGTTTCCGTGATGGGCTGAGCGCGGCGAATACACTGCCATTCGGCTTCGGGCTTCGACCATGTGCGCGCAAAACGATGACTGCCGACCAGTGGAGCGGCCAAGCCGAGAAACATGCCGGCAGCTAAATTGTTGCCATTCGAACGATGGCTGTGATTAGCAGTACGCAAAACGGCGGACATGTAGCGCGCGGAATAAATGCGCGCGACAGGCAATTTGAGCCGCTTGCAACTGCCTACGATCATGGCATTCATCGGTTCGCCATCCACGCAGTAGTTCACCATGCCGTCAAAACCGGCGGCGCGAGCGCGATTAACGAGGTCACTCCATACCATGATTCCCAAACCCTTTTTTTTGTACTCGGGCAAGACGGTTAAGAATGTGATGACAATGATTTTTTGATTGCGGCCGTTAAATTTCACACGCCGAGGAAAGCCAGCCACAAAGGCCACGGGTTTCGATTCAACATAGATGGCAGGGGCCAAGGAAAAGTCCATCTCGGGGTACTCGAAACAAGAGGACAGGAATTCGGAGGTGTACAACAACGTTTGGACGGAATTTTCAGACCAGGAGGCTTGCATCAAGGAGGCCAGTTGCGTGAAGTCGCCCCGGAAATTCTCGATGGATAAGCGAGGCGTTTTAACCGCGGGTGAAATTTCGGTCAACAGAGACTCCGGGACTGACCATGGAATTATAGCGTATTGAAAATTAGTAGGGACTGGCGAGCAGGCCTGATTGTGCCGGTAAGTTAAGCCTCGGCGTTGTGTGAATGTTCACAGATGAAATCCCGAGGTTGTTGCCAACTGGCTCAAATTTCAGGGCTTTGCGAGTTTTTCGGCGACGAATCTTTTCAGGGGGCCCACAATGGTCATTTGCTCGGCGTCCAGCTCGTCGAAATCGATCTCACGTCCGAAGTGATCCTGGATGGCAGTCATCAATTCCAGTAAACCGAGGGAGTCGACGTATCCGGAAAGGAGAAGATCGCAATCGTCGGAGAGATCGGAGGGAACTTCGCGACCTTGCCCGCGCAAATACTTGGCTACATATTCCCGCAAAAAATCTTGAACCGCATCCGGGGTTGCCGCGTTCATAGGCCCTCTTCCAACAATTTTTGCATGGCTTTTCGATCGTACTTATTATTCGCGTTGCGGGGCAATCTGTCCATGAAGTGAAACCGCCGAGGCACCATGTATTCCGGCAAATCTTTGGCTACCGCGCTGCGTAATTTTTCGAGAGCCAATTCCTGGCCTTCAACAAAGACTTCAACACCACCAAAACCGCTTTCGGTCTTTGGCCATCCTACGGCGACCACTCCGTCACAACTGCAGGCGTCACGAACTTTTGATTCCACTTCACCAAGTTCAACGCGATGACCAAAAATTTTGACTTGCGAATCGATGCGACCGAGATGCGTTAACGGGGCGTTTCCCAGTGGGCGGCGAACCCGGTCACCGGTGCGGTAATAAATTTCGTTTTTGCCGGGGGGGACGAGGAAAGCCGCGGCCGTTTTTACAGGATCTTTCCAATAGCCGAGAGACATCTGTGGACCATTCATCAAGAGTTCGCCCTCGTGCCCCGGTGAAACCTCTAGCAAGTTATCATCCACGACCAGGACGCCCATGTTGGGGTACGGATAACCGATGGGGACGATGCCCAATTCCGATTCAGCAAGCGAACGCACGGGATCCCAACGGTATAGCGTGCAGGCGATGGTCAGCTCTGTGGGCCCATAAAGATTTTCCAATGTGGAATTCGGCGCGGCTTCGAGCCAGGCCGTGGCCGAGGATAGTGGTAGCGGTTCGCCGCAAAATAAGCTGAGACGCAGCGAGGGATACTGGGCGGGCTTTAGCATGCCGAGCTGCTTCATAAAAACAGCAGTGGAGGGCACCGAAAACCAAATGGTGAGTTGTGAGTCTTTGATGAATTTGCCGGGTTTGATCAATGTTTTTTGCGAAGGGCAAAATACGCAGGCGCCGCGTTCCCAGGCGACGAACATATCAAAGACCGATAGATCGAAAGTCATATCGAACATCTGAGACAGGCGGTCGGATTCCGTTATTTCGTAGCGTTCAACCATGTAATCGAGAAAGGCGGTTACGCTGCGCTGAGCTACGGCCACGCCCTTGGGAATGCCGGTGCTGCCGGAAGTAAACAAGAGGTAGGCGATGGAATCGACTTCGAAAGCCGGCTCCCGCCAGCTTTCAGCGGGCTTGAGTTCGTGACCCGCAAGAAAAGTGTGTTGTGGCCACTGCTGTTTGTAGGAGGCGAAGTCCAGAGCATCGGGAGTCAGGACGAGCAGGGGTGCCGAAGCGGTCTCCAGCAACCTATTCAGCTGGGGGAGGGAACCCTCATCGACAATGATGGAGCGGCATCCGGAACGCTCCAACATCACCTGGGTGCGTTCAATAGGAAAAGTTCGGTTTAAGGGCACATACCCGTTACCGGCCAATAATGAACCAATAACGCCAATAAAGGCGGTCGGGCTACGATAAGCAAATACTGCGGTGAGAGTTGTTTCTGAGGGATCGACATACGCTTGGATGGTTGCAGCGACACGGCAAGCCCCTGCGCGCAACTCGCTATATTTGAGGAACTTGCCCCCGGCAAATAAAGCTGGTAGATCCGCGAATTTCTCCGCGGAGTGCAAGAATCCGAACCACAAAGCGCGTTGCACGAACACTCCTAACTTTCGAACTCGTGGCATCAGGGAAAATTTTAGCGGACCACGCGAACATCCAAGGACGCCAAGGAAAGTATACCTTCGATGTGCGACACGGATTCTTACGCGTCGGGGGTCGGTTGAGATAAAGATTAATGGCTCGGAGCCAAGCGTTATCAAGGTTAGAGGCAAGTAGTTGCCACTTTGTGGGAAACGAAAGGCGTAATTCAATGGGTCGGTTAACGTTCTAAATGATAAGTCTCGTCTTATGTGAAAATTAACGAGTTCTTTAGGGCAACTGCCGAAGCGGTTCTGGTACTAGACGTGCACCCGAAAGGGCGCACTCTTGCGGATGGCGCGATCCAGAACTAAAGCCAACCGCGGGGTGTTTGACGGTATATTGGCTCAATTGTGTTTCTGTAGCGTTTACAGTCCGCCGGGCGGTATATACACTTAACAAGCTTGGGACCTTGCGGGCCGGTCCCAGTCAGATCTCACTCGAAGGCCTGGAGAATACAATTATGATGCGACGAAGTTTCGTGGGCCTAATTATCAGCACCAGCCTGTTTTCAGGGCTTGGGGGCTCTGTAACCCGGTGCGCCGCCCAGAATAACGATGCGGGCCAGTCCAGGCCAGCGCCCTCGGTTAATCAAGCGCTACCGGCTAATACGGTCGCGACCGATCCGGATTATAAGATCGGCCCGCAGGATATGCTACGGATTGACGTCTGGAAGGAACCGGACATCTCGCGGGTCGTACCAGTTCGTCCCGATGGTAAAATAACCTTACCACTGGTAAATGATGTTCAGGCTTCTGGGCTGACGACGAATCAACTGGCCGCGAAAATCGCGGAAGGTCTAAAGAAATATATTACCAGCCCGCAAGTAACTGTGGGCGTTACAGAAATTAACAGTCGCAAATTTTTTGTTTCAGGGGAAGTTGCGCGCCCGGGAGCTTTCCCGCTGCTGCCCAACATGACGGTATTGCAAGCGCTTTCGAGTGCGGGCGGTTTTACGCAGTTTGCGCGGGAAAAGAAGATCTACATACTGCGGATGGAAGACGGGAAGCAGGTGAAACACCTGTTCAATTACAAAGACGTGATTTCCGGTAAGAACGTGGAGCAGAACATCATCCTCGAAGGCGGCGACATAATCGTAGTGCCGTAAAGGAATGAGATGAAACGTCGGATTACATCGATTCTCAGAAGTGGGGCGATTGTTGGCGTGATCTGCAGCGTGTTTAGCGCGAGCGGAGTGTACGCACAGGACCAACAAGAAGAAAACGGTAAGCCCAAGCCTGCCGCGCATGCACCGTTGATTGATGCTAACGAACAGGATACCAGCGTCGATCCAAACGCACTGACGCCTGATACTTCACCGCTGACAGGCATAGAGACTCCGGGACTAGGTACGGTGGAGTTTCGACACAGTTATTGGGTGCCGGGCGTGCAGGTGGCCAACACCGTCCAAAGCGGCGCGAGCGGCGGAGGGTGGTCCGACACCACATTTCTGGCGGGCAACTTGAGTTTGTCGGAGGCTTGGCCGCACTCGCATCTCACGCTCAATTATTCCGGCGGCGGTTATTTTTCTACCGACAACGAAGGGACCGGGACGTACCAGCAACTCGGATTTGTGCAGGGTTTTACGTGGCGGCGCTGGCAGTTACAGTTTTTTGACGATTTCGCGTACTTGCCGACGAGTCAATTCGGCTTTGGAGGGCTTTCTGGTATTGCGGCTCCGGGCGTCGGTGGTTCACTTTCGCCGGTATCGCCACTGCTAAACGGGGTATACCTGCCCAACCAGACCGTGTTGCTCGCGAACGGGCCACGGTATAGCAACTCGTTCGCGACCCAGGTGAATTTTGCAGTAAGCCCGCGAGGATCTATAACGCTCATCGGGTCTTATGGCCTGTTGCGTTTCACGGATCCCGGAAATATCGATAATGACGATGTAATTGCGAGCATCGGATACAACTACACGCTGACAAAGAAGGATACGCTTGGGGTTTTGTATCGCTTCACGGCGTATCATTTTACCGGCGAATCACAAGCAATTGGCGATCACACTTTTAATTTAGCTTATGGACGGAAGATTACCGGGCGGCTTGGTTTGGGGCTTTTCGCCGGACCGGAAATTACTACGTTCCGGGTTCCAGTCGGCAGCGAGACACAGCAGACCAACTTGTCCTTAGGAGCGACTCTCACTTATGGATTTGAGTGGGGCGACGTCACGCTGGTATACAACCACGGCACAAATGGCGGCAGCGGCGTTTTGGCAGGCGCAACCGGGGACAACGTATATGCGAATGCAAGGCGACGAATCACGCGGGTTTGGAACGCGCGCGCAAATTTTGGATACGGCCGGGAGCACGCATTTGCAGCTGTCGGAGCTTTGGCGGCAGCCTCCTACAACAACTACTTTTTGGGGGCGGGGCTAGATCGTCCTATCGGCCGCAATTCTTTTCTATCTTTGGGTTACACCGCATATATCGTAAATACCAACCTGGCCGCTTGTGGAATCAGTTTGTGCAGCCCTGGCAGCTCTACGCAACACCAACTTGCCATTGGGTATCAGTGGCACACGCGGCCTTTCGTTCTACGCTAAGGGAATTGTTGAGCTTGTGAAGTAGACGAGTAGGGCCAGTTAGCAGTTAGAATTAACGAGAATCGATCACATGTATAAGAGCTACTTCGGCTTAAAAGAGAACCCCTTCAACGTCAATCCCGATCCTCGTTATCTTTATTTGACGAAGCAAATTGAAGAGGCTTTGACGGGCCTCATGTATGGCATCCAGACACGCAAAGGTTTCATCACTCTGACTGGGGAAGTGGGCACCGGAAAAACTACCCTGGTGAACCGGCTTCTGGATTGGCTGCGGCAGCGGCGCACGCGTACCGCATTTCTTTTTAATTCGCGGATGAACACCAGCCATTTGTTCGATTTTATTCTGGCCGAATTCGAAATTGTCTGTGAATCGCGCACCAAGAGCCAACAGCTGATGAAGCTGAACCAGTGGCTGCTGGAGCGCTACCGTGCCGGCGAAACGGCGGTTCTTATAATCGACGAGGCCCAGAACCTGAGCTACCCGGTGCTGGAAGAGATTCGTATGCTCACCAACCTCGAGACCTCCACGGAAAAGCTTCTACAAATTGTGCTTTCCGGCCAGCCGGAACTTGAAGAAAAATTGAAGCTGCCGCAGTTGCGCCAGCTAAAACAACGCATCACATTACGTTGCAGGACGGCGCCGCTTACCAAGGAACAGACTCACGCATATATCGCCGAACGGTTGCGAATCGCGGGCACCACCGGGGAGCAGATTTTCAGTCCCGAAGCGATGGACACCGTACACATGTATTCATTGGGGATTCCACGGGTCGTGAATCTTCTATGCGAGCACGCCTTAATTAACACCTACGTGGAACAAGAACGGGTGGTCTCTCCAAAAATTGTGGAGGACATCGCACGGGAATTCCAATTGGACGAGATAGAGCCCATTCCGCCTCCAGGATCTTCGCGGATCGACAACGACGTCTACAATTCGGAGACCTTCGTACAAAACCTGGGGGAAGCGCTCTCACGGTTTCGCATTAGCTCCCCAGCAGTATCCTCAGCACGCGAAAAAAAGTGAGCTTGCCGCAATCTGGCTGGTTGCCTGACATAGTTTAGAGCGGATGTTGTTGTTTGGTGTCTGAGTTGTCATGTATCGAAACGCGCACGAGAATCGCTCCCGAATTCCATCTCGCAGAAAACGTGTGACAATATTTTTGGACCGCACGATACGCCATGTTGAATGAAATTTATTACTTTTTGAAACCGTTTATCCCCTGGTCAGTTCGGCTGGCTCTACGCCGACAGCGGGCCAAATCTCGATTAGCGAGATACGCGGGCACATGGCCGATCGACCCGAAAGCCGGGGTGCACCCTCCAGGCTGGCCCGGATGGCCCGGCGGCAAGCAGTTCGCGTTTGTTCTGACCCACGACGTTGAGGGCGCCAAGGGGCTGTCTCGCGTCGAACAAGTGGCGGCCTTGGAAAGGCGCATTGGGTTTCGCTCCTCATTCAATTTCGTTCCGGATGGCGAATACGTTTTAAGCTCTGAGTTGCGCGAGAACATGGTGCGCCAAGGATTTGAAGTTGGCGTTCACGGCTTGCAGCATGACGGGAAGCTTTATGCGTCCAAGGAGGAATTCGCGAGTAAGGCGGCGCAGATCAGGAATTTTTTGCGAGAGTGGAAAGCCTGCGGATTTCGGTCGCCATTGATGCAGCATAAATTGGCGTGGCTACACCAGTTGGGCGTGGAATACGATGCGTCGACATTCGATACCGATCCATTCGAGCCTGAGCCTGACGCCGTTGGTACGGTTTTTCCCTTCTGGGTACCAGGGCCAAACAACCGCGGGTTCGTAGAGCTTCCTTATACGTTGCCTCAAGATTTCACGCTTTTTGTGGTGCTGCGCGAACCGAATATCGATATCTGGAAGAAAAAACTGGATTGGGTTGCGGCGTGTGGTGGCATGGCATTGCTCAACACGCACCCGGATTACATGTGTTTTGAAGGACAGACGAAAAAGGGTGAGTTCCCTGCGGCGTTTTACGAGGAATTTCTAACATACGCGAAGGAAAAATACTCGGACAAATATTGGAGCACCACACCTTGCGAAGTGGCGCGGTTCTATTGTTCCGCGATGCCCCTGACAGAACGGAATTCGCGCAAGAAAGTCTGCATGCTGGTGCACAACACTTATGAAACGGACAACCGGGTGCGGCGCTACGCCGAGGCGCTTGCGAAGCGCGGAGACCAGGTTGAAGTGATAGCGCTGACCGGGGGCAACGCACCCTTGGTTAGCGAAGAAATCAACGGGGTCACGGTATTTCGGGTACAAAACCGTGTGCGCAACGAGCGCGGGAAGTGGACTTATGCGTGGCGGCTGCTGCGTTTTCTACTGGTCTCATCCATTTTCATGACCAAACGCCACCACCGCATCAAGTACGACGTGGTGCACGTGCACAACCTTCCGGACTTTCTGGTTTTCGCTGCGTGGTATCCGAAGATGACTGGGGCGCGGATAATTCTGGACATTCACGACATCGTGCCGGAATTGTTTGCCAACAAGTTCGACGCCAGACCCGGCAATCTTTATATCGCGTTACTTAAATTTATCGAGAAAGCCTCCGCAGCCTTCGTCGACTATGTAATCGTCTCGAATCATTTGTGGTATGAAAAATTGCTCTCGCGCTCGGTTCCGAAAGAAAAATGCTCCGTTTTCCTGAATCACGTAGACCCGGGCCTTTTTTACCGGCGCCAGCGCACCCGCACGGACGACAGGATCATCGTCATTTTTCCGGGCAGTTTTCAATGGCATCAGGGGTTGGACATAGCCATCGAAGCTTTTGCGCTGGTGCAAAAACGCGTAGCGAATTGCGAGTTTCATATTTACGGCGGCGGCGACGAAAAAACCGAATTAATCGCGTTGACGGAAAAGTTGGGCTTGAACGGCAAGGTAAAGATTCTCGGCAGCGCTCCGCTGGAAACCATCGCCGACCTGATATCCAATGCGGACCTGGGAGTGGTACCCAAGCGGGCGGACTCTTTCGGCAACGAAGCATACAGCACAAAAATTATGGAATTCATGTCCCAGGGCGTCCCGGTAGTGGTGTCGCGAACGAAGATAGATAATTTTTATTTCGATAATTCGGTGGTTCGGTTTTTTACTTCTGGGGATGTGAAAGCGTTGGCTGAGGCGATGTGCGAGGTTATCGACAATACCGCGCTTCGCGAAAAGTTAATCGCCGGCGGATACCGGTATGTGGACCTTCATAGCTGGGACCGTAGAAAGCATGAATATCTCAATCTGGTGGACACGCTTTCGACCCAAATATTTCCGAGTACTGGTTCACGCGCAATTGAACCCGTGCATGCCGACCGTTGAGACACGCTGGGAAACATAGCATCCTGCGGGTCCCCGAGGCATAAACGGAGTTCGTAGCATTAAGGAAAGTGAGTAAGGCGATGACAAATTCTGTCGACCGTCGCGAGAAGTTGAGCTACGAGCAATTTGCCCAGGAATATCTGTACCCCAACAAGCCGGTGATCGTTACGGACGCGCTTCGCGACTGGAAAGCGCTGCGCCGTTGGACTCCAGAGTTTTTCAAAAAAGAGTTTGGGAGTATGAAATTTACTCTGGACGATAATTCCAAAGGCAAGAGCGCTTACAAGGGCCAAGGCAATGGCGCGGTCGAATACACCATGGATCGCTTCATTGACCGTGTTCTTTCTTCCACAGAAGCCGATCCAGCGCCATATTTCCGCAATCAGGTGCTGTACGAATTATTCCCAACACTGAAAGACGACATTCAGCCACTTCCTGAGTATTTCCAGCCAAACTGGCTTCCTGACCATTACATGGTCAAATATGTGAGCGAAGTTTTGAACCGCGGGGCGGCTTTAGAGTTGTATATCGGTGGAAAAGGCGGTGCTTTTCCGGTGTTGCATTATGACGGTGCTGGAACTCATGCGTTTCTGATGCAAGTGTACGGACAAAAGAAATTCATCATTTATCCGCCGAGCCAGGAACAATTCTTATATCCATCGCCGGAAAAACAGAACAATTCTTTGATAAACAGCATCGACAATCCGGATTTGAAAAAATTTCCGCTCTTCGCGAAAGCTCAGCCTACAGTTTTCATTCTCGAGCCGGGAGAATTATTGTTCATTCCCAGCCACTGGTGGCATACCACGAAGATGTTAACAGCGTGCATTTCGGTTTCGGCTAACGTAGTGAACCAGTCGAACTGGCATGAATTGGTCAACTTTGTGTCGATGCGCAGACGGAATCCGCTGGTCTCTTTGGCTAGCCGCGTGTATTTGACCGGTGCGGGTGCAAAGAGATCCTGGCGAGACCGCGAATGGCGAAAACGGGCTCAGAAATCCGCTTAATAGCACGAGCAGTTGCGGCGCTTTCTCAAGGCCCGACGCATGACGATCGCTGGAGTTCGCCAGCGTCTCTCGGGATCGCGACCTGTGCAAAAACATTGGCGTCGTGAGCGCAAATTTAGAAAGGCCGTAATTCGGAATACGTCCCCCATGGGCGATAAACCCCAAAAATCAGGCAGCTTGAACAAAACTCGCGAGTTTCTGATAACGGTAACGGCCAATTTCACAGCGGAGCCTGTCGGAGATACTCTGCGGTTCTGGTTGGACATGTTAGGAATTCACCCTATCCGGTTGGTGTTCTCCGGCTATAACCAGGTTTTTCAGGAATTAATGGCGCCCGCCAGTTTGCCGTCTTCGACTGAGCCCGGCGTGAATTTTCTTTTGATTCGATTGGAAGACTGGGCACGTGATCAAAAATCCGGTAAATCCGCGGATATCATTTCGACCGCCACGAAAGAATTCACCGGCGCCCTCGAAGGTTTCGCAAAACGAGCGCGACGAACCACGCTGTTGTTTCTGTGCCCTCCTTCGCAGAGTGCATTAGCTAACGCCGAATTGTCCGCGACGCTTTCAAGGCTGCACGCTGAACTTCGCACTGCGGTGGCGTCGCTTCGCGGTATCCACCTGATCGACGCTGGCGAGTTGGCACAATTGTATCCGGTCGACGTTGTTGACGATCCGGAGAGTGATCGTCAGGCGCACATCCCTTTCACGCCGGCATATTGGGCTGCGCTGGGAACGATACTGGCGCGTAAATCGCGCGCTCTACTAACTCCTCCTCACAAAGTCATCGTCGTGGACGCGGACAACACCCTGTGGGGAGGCGTAGTAGGCGAAATTGGCGCAAGGCAAGTAGAGATAAGCGGCGAATGTCTCGCATTGCAGAATTTTTTGCGGAACCAGAAAAACAGCGGGGTCCTGCTCGCGCTTGCCAGTAAGAATGAAGAAACGGACGTTGCTAAGGTTTTTCAGCGCCGCGAAATGGTATTGCGCCGCGAAGACTTCGTGGCATGGAAAATCAATTGGGAGCCTAAATCGCGAAATATCACATCGCTGGCCAATGAATTAGAACTCGGCTTGGACAGTTTTATTTTTCTGGACGATAACCCGGTGGAATGCGCCGACGTGCAAAGCAACTGTCCGGCGGTGACCACTTTGCTTTTGCCGCCGCCCGGAACAAGACCCATAAAAACGTTTTTGGAACACGTGTGGGTGTTCGATCGAACTGGGGCGACCGAGGTAGACGCTAAACGCACCGAGCTTTACCGCGAGCAAGGTGAACGCAACCGTTTCCGCTCCGCAGCAACTTCCTTTCGAGCGTTCATCGATGGCCTGAATTTGCAGGTCACGATTGAGCCACCGGTGCCGACCAATTACGAACGCGCCGCGCAATTAACGCAACGGACCAATCAGTTCAACACCACAGGAATTCGCCGGCAGTCCTCGGAAATCGCTTCATTATTGGACTCCGGCGAACGCCGCATGCTGCTGGTACGCGCGCGGGATCGCTTCGGCGATTATGGCGAGGTCGGACTGGTTGTGCTGATAACTGAAGGCAAATGCCTGCGGGTGGAAAATATTTTAATGAGTTGCCGGGTGCTCGGTAAAGGTGTGGAGCATCGTGTGCTTGCGGCCACTGGGCGCGAAGCGCAGCGCCTCGGGGCCGATGAGATTGCAATTCCTTTTGTTCGAACGGAACGCAATCAACCGGCGGAACAATTTCTGAAATCGGTTGGAATGGAATTACTCGGCGACGGTTCGTTTCGCATGAGCGCCGCAGAAGCTGCGGCAGTCGAATTTAATCCCGAAATTGCAGCGCAGAGCGAGACAGATGAAGAGTCGGGCAATGAGCGCCAAGGCCATGCGCCTCCCACGGATTACCGCAAAATCGCGATGGAACTTGATTCCGTCGAAAGTATTCTCTCGGCGGTAGCAACTCACTTGCGGCGCGCCAGGCCACAGCTTGGAAACGAATTAGTTTTGCCGCGAAATGCCCGGGAAGCGCTAATCGCAAAAATATGGGAAGAGGTTCTACATATCGATCAGGTTGGCGTAACCGACGCATTTCTTAGCCTCGGTGGGCAATCGCTGCAGGCGGCGAGTATTGCATCACGAATGACTGCGGAGTTTGGGGTGCGGGTTCCGCTAATCGCGGTTCTATCTAATCCAACGATCATCGAATTGGATGCACTGATCGACCAGGCACGCGGCGCGGGCGACATCACGTTACCGAAGGCGAAGGAACTTACGCTCTCTGCCGCTCAACAGCGCTTGTGGTTTCTGGATCAATTCATTCCGAACCGCGCTGCGTACAACATTCCTTTGGCTCGACGCATTCAGGGACCGCTGGACATCGAAATTTTACGGAAGGCTTTGGGGTCGGTGATGTTGCGCCACGCCACGCTGCGTTCAACATTCAGCGCGCAGGAAGGGTCGGCAGTCATCAGGCAGTCGGAAGTTCCTAAAGTATTTGTACAAGCCTTGGCTGCTAAGTCAGAAGCGGAAGCCTTAAGGTTGGCCAACGAAGAGGCGAGTCGAACGTTTGAGCCATCTGAAGAACCATTACTGCGGTGCCTGGTGATTTCGCTTGCGCCGAACCATCACGTCCTGGTGCTAAACGTTCATCACATGGTTTCCGATGGGTGGTCGATGGGCATTTTGCTGCGGGATATTTCCGAGGCCTACAGCGCGGCGTCGAAGGGCCGCGAACCGTCCTGGAGACCCCTTCTCACGTCATACGCAGACTACGCCGAATGGCAGCGTGCGCGGCTGGCCGCCGGAGACTATCAAAGTGATTTGGACTACTGGAAAAACGAATTGCGCGGAGCGCCGGCATTATTAGAAATACCTTCGGACATGCCGCGCCCGTCGGTGATGACTTACGTGGGAGGCTGCGTACGAAGACAAATTTCCGCGGCCACACGCCGGACAATTGAACAATTGGCGGAACGCGAACATTGCACTCCATTCACGGTTTTGCTGGCCACGTTCCAGACACTCTTACAGCGTTACAGCCGCCAAGAAGACATCGTCATCGGGGTACCGGTGGCGGGCAGGACGCATAGCGCCGTAGAGGAGTTGATAGGTTGTTTCGTGAACACGCTAGCCATCCGGGAGTTGGTCGATAAAAATTTATCTTTTAAGGCGCACCTGCAATTGACACGCAGCAAAATGCTGGAAGCACTAGCTCACCAGGACTTGCCATTTGATCATTTGCTGAACGAGCTCGGCCTCGCCCGCGATTTAACGTATTCGCCGGTTTTTCAGGTAATGCTGGTTTTACAAAGCGACATCGACAAAGTCTTTAGCCCGACCGGGTTAAAGGTAACCTCCCTGCCGTTGCACAATGGGGGCGCCAAGTTCGATTTAGTGCTCGAAGTAACGCCTGCCTCGGATGGCTACGAGTTGGCACTCGAATTTAACAAGAGTTTGTTCCTGCCCGAAACAGCGGAACGCGTGCTGGGTCATTTCACTCATTTGTTGGCGCAAAGCTGTGAATTTCCTGAAACTTCTCTCGCGGCGCTTTCCATGATGGACGATGGAGAGAAGCACCGGATGCTCTCTTTCGTCAATGCCGATGGCGTTGACTTCAACAATGTGGAGTCCCTGCATCATTGGTTTGAACGTTATGCTGGAGCATCGCCTAAGGCCCCGGCGCTTACGTGCGACTCACAAACTTTGTCCTATGGCGAAGTAAACCAGCGTGCCAATCAAATCGCGCACTATCTGATTGCCTGTGGGGTTGTGCCGGACGTACTGGTGGGTCTCTGCATTGATCGCTCAATAGATTTGGTGATCGCCATTCTGGGGATATTGAAAGCCGGCGGCGGTTATCTTCCCATCGACCTGAGTTATCCGACAGAACGGCTGGCTTTTATGCTGAAAGATGCGCAGGCGCCGGTGCTTCTCACGGAAAAAAAATTGGCGGCGAGGCTGCCACAACATCAAGCCCGGACAATTTTTCTAGACGATGCGGAAGCATTCCTCGGGTCACAGCCTACAACAAATCCCGAGACGCGGGTAACACCTGATCACATGGCTTATGTGATTTACACCTCGGGTTCTACCGGCCAGCCGAAGGGTTGCATAGTCACACACCGCAACGTAGCCAGGCTCATGCGTGCTACGGAAAGCTGGTTCCATTTCAACGAGCACGACACTTGGACGCTATTCCACTCGTGCGCGTTTGATTTCAGTGTTTGGGAAATTTGGGGCGCGCTGCTTTATGGCGGGCGAGTTGTGGTGGTGCCTTTCCTGGTAAGCCGGTCGCCGGAAGCTTTTTACGAATTGCTGGCACGCGAAAAAGTGACAGTACTGAATCAGACGCCGTCGGCGTTTCGCCAACTGATTCAGGCGGAAGAAGCGGTGGGCCAGAAAGAATTAGCGTTACGTTACGTAATTTTTGGCGGCGAAGCGCTGGAAATGCAGAGTTTGCGTCCGTGGTTCGAACGGCATGCGGACGAACAGCCGCGCCTTGTAAATATGTACGGCATCACGGAAACCACGGTGCACGTCACGTATCGCCCGCTTTCGAAGAATGATTTGAACTCCGGCAGCGTGATTGGCGTTCCCATTCCCGATTTACAAGTTTATATTTTGGATGAGAACGGCCAACTCGCGCCCATCGGTGTGCCGGGAGAGATGCACGTGGGTGGGGCGGGGCTGGCTCGCGGATATTTGCGACGCCCGGAGCTTACCGAGCAGCGTTTTATCCCGGATCATGTTACTGGGCGCAAAGGCGCGCGGCTTTACAAAACAGGCGATCTGGCGCGGTTTTTGCCGGGGCGGGACATTGAGTATCTGGGGCGCATCGATCATCAGGTAAAAATTCGCGGTTTTCGTATTGAGCTTGGAGAGATCGAGTCGGTTCTGTTGCAACATCCGGCGGTGCGCTCCGCCGTAGTGATGGCCCGTGAAGACGAGCCGGGCGTGAAGCGCCTTGCGGCTTACGTGGTTGCTTCGCAGCCGGCGCCGGAAGTCAGCGTCCTTCGCGAGCATTTGAAGAAAAAGGTTCCGGATTACATGGTGCCGGCGGCGTTCATGTTTCTGGAAGCGCTGCCGTTGACGGCCAACGGCAAAGTGGATCGCAAAGCATTGCCGGTTCCGGAAAGCCAGCGGCCTGAACTGACCCGGCGATACATTGCGCCGCGAACGGCAGCGGAAAAAACATTGTCGGCAGTGTGGTCAAAAGCGCTCCGAGTGAAGAATGTCGGTATTGAAGACAATTTTTTTGAGCTTGGAGGCGATTCGATTCTGAGCATTCAGATTATTTCAGCGGCCCGGCGCGAAGGGTTAAAGCTGACGCCTAAATTGTTGTTTGCAAATCAAACCATTGCTTCTCTTGCAAGCGTCGCGGGTGTGAGCGATAACGACAATAGTCCTTCAATGGAAGCAGCAGGTGACGTGCCTCCCACGCCTATCGCGAAATGGTTTTTTGAACAAAACCTGGAAGATTTGCAACATTACAACCAGGCCTTTCTCTTTACCGTTACGGAAAATCTGGATCGCGGAGTTCTCGAACAGGCGCTTGCGGAATTGAGCAAGCATCATGACGCCCTCCGATTGCGGGCGGTGCGCGAAAATAGCGCCTGGAGAATGTTTTATTCCAGGTCTTCAGAGCAGCCAGCGCTGGAATGGGTAGACATTTCCAAGCTTTTGGAGCCGGACCAGCGTTCCGCCATCGAATCGAGTTCGACGAAACAACAAGCCAACCTCAACCTGCAACACGGGCCGCTTTGGTGTGTGGCGTATTTCAAGTTAGGCGACGAACAGCCCGGGCGGTTGCTTTTTGTGGTTCATCATCTGGCAGTCGACGGAATTTCGTGGCGTCCGTTGCTGGAGGATTTGGAGACCGCGTACCAGCAAATTAAAGCGAAACAAAAAGTCGCATTGCCAGCAAAGACGGCCCCTTACAAGACCTGGGCCGAGCGTTTGCAGACGCTCGCTGATTCACCTTCGTTGAAACAGGAATTGTCCTACTGGACAGCGGTCACGGAACCCAGCGCGGTTACTGAAGTGTTGAAGCCTTTAGCGATGGACGCGGCGGCATCGACAAACACTGAAGGCAACGCAAAAAAGATTACAGTGACGCTGGATGAAGATGCAACACAAGCTCTGCTCCAACGCGTTCCGGCAGTCTACAACACGCAGATTAATGACGTGCTGCTGACGGCGCTGGGTCGCGCGTGGACAAAATGGACCGGCAGACGAACGTTGTATACAAATTTGGAGGGGCATGGCCGGGAAAATTTATTTGAAGATGTGGACGTCAGCAGAACGGTCGGATGGTTCACGTCGATTTTCCCTGTGCGCCTGGAATTGAACGACTCCGGAGACAATTGGGAGCCTGGCGAGGCGCTGAAATCCGTGAAAGAACAAATGCGCCGGATTCCCCAGCGCGGTGTAGGTTATGGGATCCTTCGTTACTTGAGCAGCGACAGCACACTTAAATCGCGGCCCGAACCAGCGATGGTTTTCAACTACCTGGGGCAATTCGATAGCGCCGTTGCGGGATCGCAACTTCTGCGCTTTGCAGCGGAATCCAGCGGACCCTGGCACAGCCCCATGCAGAAACGGCGGCACGTCCTGGAAATAAACAGCCTGGTCAGGAACGGCCGGATGGAATTTGAGTTTGCTTACAGCCCTGGGCTTCATAATGCGAAGAGAATTCAGGAATTTACGAACGGCTTTACAGAAGCGCTAAGAGAAGTTATCGCTCATTGCCAGTTGCCTGATGCTGGCGGTCGCACCCCTTCGGATTTTCCGCTGGCGAAAATTGACCAAGCTTCACTGGATCGCTTGTTGGCTGAGCAGCCGGGGATCGAAGATATTTACTCGTTGTCGCCGATGCAGACGCTGTTCTTTTCCGCGAATCAGGGCTCGGAGCAAGCTGCTTTCGATCAATGGCATTGCACTTTGAAAGGGGATTTGAACGCGGAAGCGTTCGAACGCGCGTGGAACGAGACGATCAAGCGGCACACGATTTTGCGTTCAACAGTATTGAGTGCGGGATTGCGCGAGCCGCTGCAGGCCGTTCATCGCGATGTGCGCCCGCCCTGGACGGTAGAAGATTGGCGCGGCACGCCACCCGAACAACAGCAGGAGCGGTGGAACGCGTTGCTGAAGCAGGATCGCGGTGAAACGCTGGACTTGACGCACGCACCGGTGATGCGCTTCAGGCTGGTTCGGCTTGAGAACACGACATGGAGGTTTTTGTGGAGTGTGCCCGGCATGCTGCTCGATGGCTGGTCGTGGCCGCTGGTTTTCCGCGATGCCAGCAGGCTTTATGAAGCGTATGCCCGAAGTGCTGCTCCGCAACTCGAGGCGCCTCGCCCGTACCGCGATTACCTGGAATGGCTTTCGCGGCAATCGACCGTGGAATCCGCTAAATTCTGGCACACGCAGCTCGCGGGATTCCGCAAGCCCACTGCGCTGATCAGTGAGCGACCCGTTGATACCGGAGGCGAACGGTACCCGGAACAGGTAATTAAACTTTCGGCGGATGCAACAACCGCGTTGCAAACCGCCGCGCGACGACTGCAGGTGACGCTTAACACCATGGTCCAGGGCTTCTGGTCGCTGCTCTTGAGCCGGCAAAGTGGCGAAACTGATGTCGTGGCGGGAGCCGCGTTCTCCGGCCGCCCCACGGATTTGCCCGGCGCGGAATCGATTGTCGGACCTTTTACAAATAACCCGCCGGTGCGCGTTGAAGTAAATGAAAACGAAACCGGGAGCGAATTTTTTCGCAAACTCCACGGCCGGCTCCTGGAATTAAATGCGTTTCAGTTCACTCCGTTGATGGAAATACAACGCAACAGCGAAGTGCCGTGGCGCTACCGGCTGTTTGACAGTTTAATCGTGTTTCAGAATTACGTGATTGACGACTCAGCTCGGCGACTCGGTGAAAAAGTTCAGATTCAGGATTTTGTCGGGCCGGTCCATACGAACTATCCGGTGCTGTTACTGGCGGAGCCGGGTGAGCGGTTGCGCCTAACTTTGATTTACGATCGCAAGAGTATTGCGGCCGCGACGATAGAACGGTGGAAGCGCGATCTTGAGATTCTTCTTGAGCTTGCGCCGGTGTTTTTTGACAAGCGGGTCGGTGAGTTGCAAGCATTGTTGTCGCCGCGCCCTGCACCGGTTGCAGAAACGCGGCGATCTACAGCAGACGTGCAAGCGCAGGATTTCGTGCCGGCACAAACGGAGATGGAAAAGAACATCGCGTCGGTGTGGCAGAAAATGTTTGGGCTGGAACAAGTAAACGTAGAGACAAACTTTTTTGAATTTGGCGGGCACTCACTGATGTTGATTCAAATGCACAGCCTGTTGCGTGAGAAATTGAATTCGGAATTTCCGATTGTGGCGCTGTTTGAGCATCCGACCGTGCGAGCTTTGGCGCGGCATCTCAGCCAGCCCGCGGGTCAGGCGGTTGAAAAGGGCGAAAAGTGGCGCGATCGGGCGCAGCGGCAGAAGAAGGCGTTATCGCAAATGCGGGCTCCGACCAAGAAGTAGGGCGGATGCCTTTCGGCGCAAAGAGCGTTTTATGGAAGATATTATCCACTGTCACCGGAACTGATAGAATATTCGGCCAAGATTGCGGTTAAGTCCCATGGAATCATTGAGTAATGGCGGTTGGATTGGCCCAAAAGTTGCACTAAGTGACCCAGCGGGCTTGTGTAGATACTGTAACGACGTGGCATTAGGAACCTGATGAACGACGAACAGCCATTAGAAGGCATAGCAATCGTTGGAATGGCCGGACGCTTTCCCGGCGCGGAGAACGTTGAGGAATTCTGGGCGAACCTTGTCGCAGGCCGCGAGAGCATTTCGTTGTTCAACGATGAGGAATTAGCGGCGTCTGGATTGGACGCTGCGGAATTAAAGCGTCGCGGGCAGTATGTCGCGGCGCGCGGAGTTTTGAAGGACGCAGACTGTTTCGACGCGGCTTTTTTCGGAGTGAACCCGAAAGAAGCGGAAGTAATGGATCCGCAGCAGCGGGTATTTCTGGAAACCTGCTGGGCGGCGCTGGAACGTGCCGGCTATGCGCCCGACAATATGGCTGGAGCGGTGGGCGTATTTGCGGGTGCCAGCTCAAATACCTACGTGCACCACGCTTTGGAGCCTCGGCCGGAGCTGATGGAATTGGTCGGATCCGACCTAGTGATGTTCGGAAACGACAAAGATTATTTAACGACGCGGGTGGCTTACAAGCTGGGACTGAAAGGGCCGGCGCTGAATGTCGCTACGGCTTGTTCTACTTCGCTGGTGGCGGTGGGTCAGGCTTGCCAATCATTGCTGATGTTTCAATGCGATGTGGCGTTGGCCGGCGGCGTGTCGGTTCGAGTTCCGCAACAACGCGGCTATTACTACGACGAAGGAAATATTGGTTCGCCAGACGGGCATACGCGCACGTTTGACGCTAAGGCTGAGGGAACAACGTTCAGCAACGGCGTAGGCGTGGTGGTGTTGAAGCGCCTTGAAGATGCTGTTAAGGACGGGGACCAGATTTACGCTGTGATTAAAGGGGTTGGACTGAATAACGATGGTTCGCAGCGTGTAAGTTTTGGCGCGCCGGGAGTGGAAGGCCAGTCGGAAGCGGTGGCCATGGCCCAGGCGCTGGCGAGCGTTGATCCGGAAACGATCACGTATGTGGAGGCTCATGGGACTGCGACGCCACTTGGAGATCCGATCGAAGTCGCGGGATTAACGAAAGCGTTTCGGGTGGGCACGCAGGCCAAACAGTTCTGCGCGATCGGCTCAGTGAAGTCGAATATCGGGCATCTGGATGCGGCGGCGGGTGTAGCGGGATTAATTAAAACTGCGCTGGCGCTGCATAATAAAATTATCCCTGCGAGCCTGCACTTCACGAAACCAAATCCGAAATTGGAGATTGAGAAAACGCCGTTCTACGTGAATGCTTCGCTGCAAGAATGGCGGAGCAAGGGAGACGCGCCTCGCCGGGCGGGCATTAGTTCGTTTGGTTCTGGTGGGACGAACGCACACTTGGTTTTGGAAGAGGCTCCGTCGACAGAGCGCTCTGGGCCGTCGCGGCCATGGCAACTGCTGGTGTGGTCGGCTAAAACGCCAGATGCGCTGGAGCGCGCCACACAAAACTTATCCGAACATTTGAAAACTATCGCGGCTCGCGGCGAAGGCTCGAAACAACACAGTGCGCTTGCAGATGCCGCTTTTACGCTACAAACCGCGCGAAGTGAATTTCCTCACCGTCGGGTAATGGCTTGTGCTGATGCCGCTGAAGGCGCGTTGTCGATGGGGGCTAAGGATCCCAAGCGGGTTTTCACGCATCACCAAAAGCTTGTCGATCCGCCTGTGGTTTTTATGTTTCCGGGGCAAGGCGCGCAATACGCGGGCATGGGCGCGGAACTGTATCGCACCGAGCCAACTTTTCGAGCGGAAGTGGATCGCTGCGCGGAGTTGCTTAAGCCAGAGTTGAAAGCTGACATCCGTGACGTTGTGTTTCCGGCCGAGGGTGCGAATAAAAAATCTGACGAATTGCTAAAACAGACGCGATTCACGCAGCCGGCCTTATTTGTGATTGAGTACGCGCTGGCGAAATTGTGGATGTCGTGGGGTATCAAGCCGTCCGCAATGATTGGCCACAGCGTCGGCGAATACGTGGCGGGCTGTCTCGCCGGAGTATTTACGCTGGACGATGCGCTCACGCTGATCGCGCGGCGCGCGGCACTGGTTCAAGCGCAGCCGGGTGGCGCGATGCTGGCGATTCGGCTGCCCGAAAAAGAAGTGCTGGCGCTGCTGAATCCGGAGTTAGCGATTGCGGCTATCAACTCTCCGAATCTGTGCGTGGTTTCCGGTTCGAATGAAGCGATTGACAAGCTTGAACTAGAGCTCGCGACAAAGAAAATTGCGGCACGAAGATTACAGACGTCGCACGCGTTTCATTCTCCGATGATGGAGCCGGTGCTGGCTCCGTTTACCGAATTGCTGCGCAAGACAAAATTCGGCGAACCGCAAATTCCTTATGTGTCGAATGTCACGGCTAAGTGGATTACTGCCGCGGAGGCCAAAAGCCCGGAATATTGGGCTGGGCACGTGCGGCAGACGGTACGATTTGCCGACGGCGTTGCGGAGTTGATGAAGGATGCGAAGTACGTGTTGCTTGAGGTAGGACCGGGACCAACACTAAGCACCTTGGCGCGGCAGCATCCCGCGAAAGCCAACGAGCAGACGGTGTTCGCTTCCCTGGCTATGACTGGCGAGCAGGAACCGCACGGACTGCTGGATACCTTAGGGCGGCTGTGGATGAACGGCGTCAGCGTGGATTGGCAGCAATTTTATGCCGATGAACGGAGGCGGCGCGCGGTGCTGCCAACATATCCGTTCGAACGGAAACGTTATTGGCCGGAATCGGCAATTAAGGTTGCAGGCACCCCGTCTTCCGTCACACAGTTTTCCACGCCAATCGTCGGAAACCTGGCGACTACGACAAACGCCGAGATTCAAGCGCCCCAGCCGACGGCAGTTTCGGTGCAGGTCACAACTCCGGCAGGGCCTGCGCTTCCACGCAAAGATCGCTTGCTTGCGGCTTCGCGGGCGCTACTTGAAGAGCTCAGCGGCTACGACCTGTCTCAGGTAGACCCGGCTACCAGCCTTCTGGAATTGGGCCTGGATTCGCTTTTGCTGACGCAAGCCGCCCAGGTTTTTCATCGGAAATTCGGCGTGCCCATAACTTTCCGCCAGTTGATGGAGGAATTGGGTTCGCTACAACAAATTGCTGAACACCTGGATGCGACATTGCCCGCGGATGCTTTTGCGCCTCCGGCAGCGACGGCGCAGTTGCCAATAACCGCGACCACGCAGCAAACCGTTGCGGCGGGAAATTTGGGAATTGGTAACATACCGGCTTCGATTCTTGAACAGATATTGCAGCAACAACAAGTGCTGACGCAGCAAGTTTTACAGCTGATGGGGCGCGCTCCCGCACAGGCGGCAACGTCTACACCGGTTTCAACCCCGATCCCCGCGGCTGCGACGACGCCTTCCATTCCGATGGTTGTAAAGTCGGAAGTGAAGTCGCATGGGCCATTTAAGCCCATCGATCGCGCAGCGGATATGGCCATGTCCGCGGAGCAAACTGCCGCACTCAAAGAGCTGATTGCCCGCTATACGAAGCGAACCGCGGAGTCGAAGAAGTTAGCGATAAAAAATCGTCCGATACTTGCGGATCCGCGTTCCGTTGGTGGGTTCAAACAATTGTGGAAGGACATGGTCTATCCGATTTTCACCACGCATTCGGATGGATCAAAGGTATGGGACGTTGACGGCAACGAGTACGTGGATTTCGTAATGGGCTTTGGAGCCAGCATCTTTGGGCACCGGCCGCCCTTCGTTGTCGAAGCGGTGAAGAAGCAGCTTGATCTGGGATTTGAGATTGGCCCGATTCAGCCCATCGCGGGTGAAGTCGCCGAACTGGTTCGCGAATTCACCGGCATGCAGCGGGTAGCGTTCACCAACACTGGATCGGAAGCGGTTTTGGCTGCCACACGCGTAGCCAGGACGGTGTCTGGACGCGACAAGATTGCGGTGTTTGCAGGCGCGTATCACGGAATTTTTGATGAAGTGCTATTCCGGCCGCTCACGGTGAACGGCGAAACGCGGACCGCCGCGAGCGCTCCGGGAGTACCAGCCAGCGCGGTGTCACAGGTTATCGTGCTGGATTACGGCAACCCGCAATCGCTCGACATTTTGCGCGCGCGCGGATCGGAAATCGCCGCAGTGCTGGTCGAGCCGGTGCAAAGCCGTCGACTGGATTTGCAGCCCCGCGAATTTTTGCACGAACTAAGAAAAGTAACTAAAGAAACGGGATCAGCGCTCATTTTTGATGAGGTGGTTACCGGATTCCGCGTGGAGCCGGGAGGAGCACAGGCTTATTTTGGCGTGCGCGCCGATCTGGCGACCTACGGAAAAGTAATTGGCGGCGGGATTTCAATTGGCGCGGTGACCGGCGATCCAAAATATATGGATGCGCTCGACGGCGGGCAATGGAACTATGGCGACACTTCGTTTCCGGAGGTCGGGGTAACATTTTTTGCCGGAACCTTCGTACGGCATCCGCTGGCGTTGGCGGCCGCTAAAGCAGTGCTGTTGCATTTGAAAGAAAAAGGCCCGGAGCTGCAGAAAAATTTGACGGCGAGAACGGCGCGGCTTGCTGAACAATTACGCGCCATCATTGAAGAATTCCAGGCGCCCTATCACCTTTCGCAATTCAGTTCGCTGATGCAGCTCACTTTCCCGTCAGACCAGAAATATGCCGCGTTGCTGCATTACATGCTTCGCGAACGCGGAATTCACATCTGGGACAACCGCGCGTTTATACTCACCACCGCGCACAGTGAAGCCGACCTTGCGAAGCTGCTGACCACGTTTCGAGAAAGTTTGCAGGCCATGGTTGAGGCTGGTTTCCTGCCACCGCCAGGTTCCGGCTCTGAAAAAACTGCGACGAACAGGACGCAACCTGCGGATACACCAGCCAAAGCACGCGAAATCGTGCCCGTAGCGGCGACTGCTGGAGTCGATCAATTTCCATTAACCGAAGCCCAGAAAGAAATCTGGCTCGCAGCCCAAATGGGTGGGGAGGCCGCGCTCGGCTACAACGAATCGTTGAAGCTGGAGTTTCATGGCAACTTCAATGCTGAATTATTCCGCGCTGCGACTCAGCAAATTGTTCAAAGGCATCCGATATTGCTTGCCAGCTTTAGCTCAGACGGCCAATGGCAAAGGATAGAGCCGATAGCGAAGCTGGATGTGCCACTACTGGATTTTTCGGCGAAACCAAAACCCGCACAGGAGCTGCAAAGATTAATTGAGAAGGAGGTGTCGAGCTCCTTCGACCTCACTCAAGGGCCGCTGCTGCGCGTTCGAATTGTGCGCCTTTCGGACGACCGGCATGTGGTGGTTTGGACGGCGCATCACATTGTGTGCGATGGATGGTCCGGCGGCCTGATCGTGAGCGAGCTGGCAAAAATTTATTCGGCGTTGAAACAAGGAGCCGCACCGGTTCTGGAAGCTCCAGAATCGTTCCGCCAGTACGCAATTACCAACCAGGGCGACAGCGAAGAAGCGCGCGAGGCTTCCAAATATTGGGTGAAACAATTTGCGGATATTCCTACCCCGCTGGAGTTGCCCACCGACCGGCTTCGTCCGGCAGTGCGAACCGCACAGGCTTCCACGCTGAAACGGGATCTGCCTGAGCCACTGCATTTATTGCTGAAAAAGACCGCCGGCCAGCAGCGCACCACACTGGTTGTGCTGCTGATGGCCGCACTTAAAACTTTTCTGTACCGGCTAACAGGCCAAACCGATCTGGTGATCGGGCTGGGAGTCGCAGGACAAGCGATCACCGGTCAGAACTGCCTGGTAGGGCATTGCGTCAATTTACTGCCGGTGCGCTCACGTCTGGAGTCCAGCGGCAGCTTCCAGCAGAATCTCGCGGCAGTGAAGAAAAGTGTCTTAGACGCGTTCGATCACAATCAGAGCACCATCGGAAGCATCCTTCAGGAAATTAAAGTTCCGCGCAGCCCTGGCCGACCGCCGCTCGTAGAAGTGATCTTCAACATCGATCGCGATCCCGGCGCCGTGGAATTCGAAGGCTTGAAATTCGAATGCGAACGGAATCCCAAGCGCGCGCTGCACTTTGATTTGTTTTTCAACTTTGTGGAAGGGCCGCATTCGTTGTATGTGGAGTGCGACTACAACACCGATCTTTTCGATGCTTCCACACTTAAACGATGGTTGGGACATCTGCAGACCCTGCTCGAAAGTATCGTTGCCGCGCCCACCCAAGCAATAGACCGGCTGCCAATTCTCTCGGAGGTGGAACGCCACGAGATTACCGTGCGCTGGAACGATACTGCGGCGAAATACGATGACGTTGAAACGCTGCAGAATTGGTTCGAATTGCAGGTGGATAAGACCCCTGAAGCGCGGGCATTGACCTCAGAGGACCATTACCTGACTTACCGCGAGCTCAATCGCCGCACCAATCAACTGGCACATCATTTGAAAAAATTGGGTGTCGGCCCTGACGTGCGCGTGGGCGTTTGCGCAGAGCGCTCCATCGAGATGGTAGTGGCGCTGATGGGAATTCTTAAAGCGGGTGGATGTTACATGCCACTCGACCCCGACTACCCCAGTAATCGGCTTGCGTTGATGCTGGAAGACGCGCAGCCACCGGTGATTTTGACGCAAGAGACGTTGTTGCCACGATTGCCGACACACGAAGCTCCCGCCATTTGCCTGGACAGCGATTGGGCCCGTATTGCTACGGAGCCAGACACAAATCTTGGCGTGCAGTCCACGCGAAATGATGCCGCATACGTAATTTACACTTCAGGCTCGACCGGCAAACCGAAGGGCGTGGTTAACATTCACGAAGCAATCGTAAATCGCTTGCAGTGGATGCAGGACGCTTACCGGTTGACGGCCGCTGATCGGGTGCTGCAGAAAACTCCGTACAGCTTCGACGTTTCGGTGTGGGAATTTTTCTGGCCTTTGGTCACTGGCGCTGGCCTGGTGATGGCCCGATCCGGCGGCCATCGCGATCCCGAATACCTTGCCCAAGTCATCTCGCAAGAAAAAATAACGACGCTTCATTTCGTGCCCTCCATGTTGCGGCTGTTTCTGGAAAGCGCAAAGTTGCCGAAGCATTCATCGATTCGACAGGTGTTCTGCAGCGGTGAAGAACTCGGCGCGGATTTGCAGCGCATGTTCTTCGCGGCGAGCGATGCGGAATTGCATAATCTTTATGGCCCGACCGAGGCTGCCGTCGACGTCACGTATTGGGCGTGCCGCCGCGACGACCAGCGCTCCTTTGTACCAATTGGCCGGCCAATCGCGAACACCCAGATTCATATTCTCGACCACAATTTAAGCCCGGTACCAATCGGTGTTGGGGGCGAACTGCACATCGGCGGGATTGGACTCGCCCGTGGCTACCTGAACCGCTCCGAGCTCACCGCCGAGCGATTTATTCCAGATGTAGTCAGCAATCGAAAAAGTGCGCGTTTGTACAAAACCGGGGATCTTTCACGGTACTTGCCTTCTGGCGAGATTCAGTACCTCGGGCGCATTGATCACCAGGTGAAGATTCGCGGCTTCCGCATTGAGCTTGGCGAGATCGGGGCGGTCCTTGCAAAACATCCTGGCATTAGAGGATGTGTGGTGACCGCGCGGGAAGACCGGCCGGGCGACAAGATGCTGGTGGCTTATTTCGAAGCGCAGGGCAATGAGGCGCCCGAAACCAATGAACTTCGCGACTACCTGAAGAAAGAGCTGCCGGAATACATGGTGCCGGCGGCATTCGTGTGCATGGATAGGCTCCCCCTGTCGCCGAACGGAAAGGTTGATACAAAGGCCTTGCCGGCTCCGGAGCAAAGGAGCAGCGAAGGGAAAGAGGGGTTTCTCGCTCCCAGAGACTCTGTTGAACAAGTGCTCGCACAGTTGTGGGCCAAAGTTTTGAAACTGCAGCGTGTCGGCCTGAACGACAATTTTTTTGATCTGGGCGGCCACTCGCTATTAGCGGTACGTATCATCGTCGAAATTGAAAATATTTATGGGCGGCGCCTACCACTGGCGACCTTGTTACAAGCGCCCACAGTAGGGGCGCTGGCGGAAGTTTTGCGCAAAGAAAATTGGAAGCCGTCTTGGTCTTCTCTGGTACCGCTGCAGCCCGGGGGCTCTAAACCGCCGCTGTTCTTGATTCATAGCCACGGCGGAAATGTCCTTGAATATTATCCGCTGGCCAATCATCTCGATAAAGATCAACCCGTATATGCACTGCAAGCGCGCGGTCTGGATGGCAACATCCCGAAGAACGAATCCCTGGAGCAGATCGCCTCCGCCTATTTGAAGGAAATCAGAACGCTGCAATCCGAGGGACCCTACTTTTTGGGCGGTTTCTGTTTCGGCGGGTTGGTGGCACTCGAAGCCGCGCAGCAATTGCAAGCTGCGGGACAAAAGGTTGCGCTAGTGGTGATGATGCAGACCACTCATCCGGGTGCGCCTGCTTTTGCACCTGGCAGCAGCTCCGCTAACCGGTGGTGGCATCGGGCCGCGAAACGAATCGATCTCGAACGCGACAATCTTTTGCAACGAGGCTTTGGATATTTTGGCGACAGACTCAGGCGAACGCGCGATGTGATGCAAGCTCGAACGCAGATCGCCTTCGACAAAAAAATGTCCAACGGAAACGGGCACAAGACACGGGCCTCCATGGCCTATATTCTCGAGCTCCTGGGGATGGAGCACGATCGCGCGTTCATGAATTATGTTCCGCGTCCGTACAACGGCGATGTGCTGTTATTCCGTGCCAGCAAGCAGTTGCCGGGCCTGCTTACAGACCCATCCTTAGGATGGAAACCGGTCATTAGTGGGCATCTGGAAATTCGCGAGCTACCCGGACATCAACAGAACATTTTGGTCGAGCCACGCGTCGCGCGATTGGCAGAGGAGCTGCAGACGCGGCTTCATGCTCATGTCGAGGCAACAGCAAACGGCACGGACTTCTTAGCCGAGCCAGTGCTCGTTGAATGACTCTTATTATGCTGAAATTAAGCCATTTACATGAATTCTGGCTAGTACCACTTACCCGGTGAGCAGCGCAGCGTCGAATGATATGCTCACCTGCCATGGAAGCCGTGAATTGGTCGCCGGCAGCGCAAGGCCTTACACTTCAGAACGACGAAGCACATATTTGGCTCGCCTGTCTGGATGTCGACCCGAAAGAACGCACCCGCCTTCGTTCGTATTTAAATGAAGAGGAAGTTTCCAGAGCTGAGCGCTTCGTGTTCCCGCGGGATCGCGATCACTTTGTAGTGGGCAGGGGAAGACTGCGGGAGCTACTCGGGAAATACCAGCATTGCTCGCCAAATGCCGTGCAATTCAAAGCAGGGCGCTATGGAAAGCTTTCGTTAGTCGATGACGGGGATCCTCTGCGTTTTAACTTATCGCACTCTCACGGGCTTGCGCTTTATGGGTTTTGCATGGGGCGTGAGTTAGGAATAGACACAGAAAAAATACGGCCTGAATTTGCCGGCGAAGAAATCGCAAAGCGTTATTTTTCGGCGACGGAACAGCGCGAGCTTGCAGAATTGGTAAAAGAACTGCGTGATTCGGCATTTTTTCTCTGCTGGACGCGCAAGGAGGCTTACATAAAGGCTCATGGCGACGGACTGCAAATTCCACTCGACAGCTTCGACGTGTCATTGAAACCGGGCGAACCGGCAACGCTGCGAAGCGCGGACAGTGAGCGCTGGAGCATGCGCTCGTTTGTGCCAGCACCAGAATTTCTAGCCACAATTATTACCGAAGGCGAGATTCAATCCGTACGTTTTTTGGAGTGCGGCACTGACACTCTTCGGGTGGCACCAGACGCGCGCAAGACGGGCTGATTTTACCGCTGTGTTTGCCAAAGCCAAACCGAGTTGGTTTGGACAGTGAGGAATGCCGCATGGCGCGCCAGGCGGCAGGTAGCATACGACGCGATTGTTGAGGCCTTCAGGTCGCAGTAGCGCTTAGCGCCGGCTACGGCCCGATCTTTTCTCCCGGTGACAAATCTTCGTTCATGAGGGTTTGGCAAAGCCCAAAGTGGTCCGCCAAATTCGCAGCAATTCCAATTTACGCGTACATGACTGCTTTTCGTGCAGTTAAGTCGGCAACTATCCATTTTAACGTATTCGCACCGCTTTAACGTATCCACTTTAGTATAGCGACCGCTTCAGGAGCCCAAGGCCCGCACGATTTCGCGTCTGGTACGCTTATGGATGGGTTATACTGCCCCAAAAGTCGGCTCTACACACCCTCCCGATTCGCACTTGGCAAATGGTTTGCGGCAAATCCGCTCGCAAAGGCGGAAATGATGTGAAACGGCGATCCGGACAATCCGGTAAAAACTGACCGAAAAGCGCAAAATTACCGCTGGGGAATACCGACCTCAGGGCTGCAATCTAAGGTGAAACCCCTATTTAGGTACCTTATTAGGACGTGTAACATCTTAGGTATGAGCGATTTACGGTTGCCACGAGATGTCTTCAAAATGTCAGAAAGAGTGGCTCGGAAGCTGTTTGCAACTATACGGTATCGGTTTTCTCATTTAGATAACGGTCTCATTTGGAAGACGTCACACGGCAAAGTACGGCGGCAAACAGGAACGCGTAAGTCGCTGACAATATGTTAGTTAATGTCGGGGCAAGAGCTGTTGAGGGCTCACTAGGTCCCGGTAGTAGTGGCAGACTAATTGCCTTCTGTATGGTGGATGGGGAAGCAGGAGTGGGAGTTTTGTGGCGGTAGCCCATCCAAGGGGATGAATTCTGGACCTGGTAAACGCTAAATTGGACGGCAAAAACGAAGGTCTGAAGTGGTATGCGCTGCACGTACACGCTCGAAAAGAACAGTTAGTAGCGTCTCAACTTCAAACCCGAAATCTGGCATGCTTTCTCCCGACGTATAAGAGTTTGAGAAAGTGGTCTGACCGGACCAAGGAGATTCAACAGGCGCTGTTTCCGGGGTATGTGTTTTGCAGATTCGACTATGAAAACCGGCAGCCGGTGGTTATGACGACGGGGGTAACACAAGTCGTCGGGACCGGAAAAGTGGCGATTCCGATCGCGGACTCCGAGATCGAGGCGTTACAGGTTGCGGTAAGTTCAGGGATACCTGCTCAGCCATGGCCATACCTGCGGACCGGCGAATACGTGCAAGTCAACTACGGCCATCTAGCGGGCCTACAGGGTATTTTAGTCAATTTTAAGGGTAACCATCGCGTGGTTTTGTCTGTCACATTACTACAGCGATCATTGGCCTTAGAGGTTGAATTGGATTGGCTTTCGCCGGTGGCGGAACCGGGGCAACAACGAATGGCAGCAAGGAAGTGCGTGGCAGAAGCGATACCTGCGCGCATTTAAGAGTTTAAGTAACGGGAAGCCAGGCACCGGAAAAAAAGGACGATGAGCTCACTAAAGACTGCGCTGCGAAGTGAAGTGGCTGCACAAAAGCTGCAACTGAAAGACAATGCTCCGGCCACTGGCACGGAGAACGAGGCGCGCGCTTTACTGAGTGAAGACGCCTTCGTGTCTATGTTGTATCTGGAGCGTCGACGAGCGGAACGTGCCCAGAAGCGCTTTGTGCTGGTGCTGGTGGACGTAAAACGGGCCCTGGAAGACGGCAACAAGAACCGGACTCTGGGGAAAATAGGTGTTGCGCTGACGAATTCCACGCGCGAGACCGATATTCTCGGTTGGTATCTTGAGAACAATTTGGTTGGAATCATTGGCACGGAGCTGGGAGAAACTTCTCCGGCGGTCATTCACGAACGCCTGCTGGAGAAACTGCGCGCCTCATTCCAGAACACCGTGGGCAAGGAAAAGAGCTCCAAGATTTCGGTTTCGTTTCATTTCTTTCCGGAAGAACATGGGAAAAGCGAATCGAACCCGGAAGCGAATGTGGCTTTATACCCGGACATTTCTCGAAAAGAAGACTCCAAGAAATTGGCGTTTGGTATCAAGCGCGCCATGGATATTTTTGGCAGTACGACGGCGATGCTATTCGCTGCTCCGGTCTTCGCGGCGATCGCTATTGCGATCAAGTTAACATCCAAGGGGCCGGTTTTGTTTCGCCAAGAGCGGCTTGGTCAGTACGGCCAGCCTTTTACCTTCCTGAAATTCCGTTCCATGTATACGAATTGCGACGCCAAAATCCATCAGGAATACGTCAATCAATTCATATCCGGGCAGATTGGTGAAACTGCCGAAGACGGCACCAAGCCGATTTTCAAAATCCAGAAAGATCCTCGTATCACTTCCATTGGACGATTTATTCGCAAGACCAGCCTGGACGAATTGCCACAGTTTATAAACGTTTTGCGCGGAGAAATGTCGCTGGTTGGCCCGCGGCCCCCAATTGCCTATGAATTCCGCGCTTACGATCTGTGGCATCGGCGCCGGGTACTGGAAATCAAGCCTGGGATTACCGGCCTGTGGCAGGTTGAGGGGCGCAGCCGAACGCGCTTCGACGACATGGTTCGCCTTGATCTCAAATATGCGCGCGGCTGGTCTATCTGGCTGGACCTCAAAATTCTCATCCAAACACCGTCAGCGGTTTTCTCTGGAGACGGCGCTCACTAATGGTTTTCGTTAGGAAACCAGGTCCCGAAATCCTCTATCAACTTCTGGTGCATGCAGTAATCTTGAGGTAGTCCCGCGGAGTCGCAGCGTTCGAAACGCCAGCCCCCGGCAAGCGTCCCCTCGCTTTGCCCCCTACGCCGAGGGAGGGAACATCCACAAGGAGCCGTATGATCCGCATTGGTGTAATTGGCTATGGATACTGGGGTCCAAACATCGTTCGCAATTTTCATACTCATGAGTCCTCCGAAGTAACTTTGGTCTGCGACAAAAACCCCAAAACCCAAGAACGCTTGCACAAATCTCATCCCGGAATGGCATTTACTACGGATGAAAACGAAATATTGAAATCCTCGACTATTGATCTGGTTGCAGTAGTCACACCGGTCTGGACCCACTACGAACTTGCGAAAAAAGCGCTCGAAAACGGAAAACACGTTTTCGTGGAAAAGCCATTTACTTGCAGTGTGACCCAGGCAGAAGAACTGATTGAACTGGCTGACCGCAAGAAGTTGAAGATCATGGTGGACCACACCTTTTTGTTCACCGGCGCGGTAAAGAAAATTCGTCAGCTGATGGACGAGGGTGCGTTGGGCGATCTGTACTATTACGATTCGCTGCGCGTCAATCTGGGGTTGTTTCAGCACGATGTGAATGTCATCTGGGACCTGGCGCCACACGATCTGTCGATCATGGACCATGTAATTCGCGACAAGCCGGACGCGGTGGTGGCGACCGGCGAAAGCCACTTGAACGGCGTTGAGGACGTAGCATTCATCACCGTATATTTCCCACGTCACGTTATCGCGCACATCAATGTGAACTGGCTGTCTCCCGTGAAAGTCCGCACCACGCTGATCGGCGGCGAGAAAAAGATGCTGGTGTGGAACGACCTGGAAGCCGACGAAAAAATCAAGATTTACGACAAAGGCGTGAGCATGTCGAAACCCGGCAGCCTCCATCAATTGCTGGTCAGCTACCGATCGGGAGATATGTGGGCACCACAAGTGGAACAAATCGAAGCGTTGCGCGCCGAGACAGCTTATTTCCTGAAGTGCATCGAGGAGAACAAGACTCCCTTTAACGACGGCATCGCCGGATTGCGGGTTGTTCGCATCCTGGAAGCCGCCGATAAGTCGGTGCGAAACCGAGGCGAGGCGGTAACGCTGTGAACGAATTTGTATGTATCGCCCCGGATGTAAAACTCGGAAAAAACGTCAAGCTCTCCAAGTTCATTAACATGTATGGATGTGAAGTTGGAGACGAAACCAAGATCGGCGCATTTGTAGAAATTCAAAAAAATGCGCGGGTTGGCCGGCGCTGTAAAATTTCAAGTCACACCTTCATCTGCGAAGGGGTAAACATCGAAGACAACGTGTTCATCGGCCATAGCGTGACGTTTATCAACGATGCCTACCCCCGATCAACCACCGCGGAAGGCGAACTACAAACCGAATCCGATTGGAAAGTGGAAAATACCGTGGTGCGCAAAGGCGCTTCCATCGGATCAGGTGCGACGATTCTCAGCAAAGTTACGGTAGGAACTAATGCCATTGTAGGCGCCGGCAGCGTAGTCACCAAAGACGTGCCCGACAACGCCATCGTAGCCGGCAATCCAGCAAAATTTCTGCGGTTTATCTCAGAGGAGAGAAAGTAACGATGACCCCGACAAGCAAAGTGCCATTTCTTGATTTGGTCACTCCACACCAGGAACTGGAAGCAGAACTTCTGGCGGTGGCGAAGAAGGCCTTCAGCAACGCAGGCTTTATCGGCGGACCGATGGTGGAAGATTTCGAGCGCGAGTTTGCCGCTTTTTGCGATACCAAATATTGCGTGGGTGTGAACAGCGGCACCGATGCGTTGCGCTTCGCGTTCATGGCCGCCGGCGTCGGCGAGGGCGACATCATCATAACCGTGCCTCACACATTCATTGCTACCACAGAAGCCATCTCTCAGGCTGGCGCGCAAATCGCTTTCGTGGATATTGACGAGTCCACGTACACGATGGATCCCGAGAAACTTCGCGAATATCTGGAAACCAACTGTAATTTTGACAGCAAGACGAAAAAACTCACCGCGCGCAAGAGCGGCCTTCGTGTAGCGGCCATCGTGCCTGTGCATCTTTACGGACAAACCGCCGATATGGATCCGATTATGGATCTGGCAGCCAAGTACAACCTGGTAGTTATCGAGGATGCTTGCCAGGCGCACGGCGCGGAATATTTTTCGAAGAAAGAAAACAGATGGAAAAAGGCTGGCTCCATCGGCTTAGCGGCGGCATTCAGTTTTTATCCCGGCAAGAATCTGGGCGCCTGCGGAGAAGCTGGGGCCACCACTACCAAAGATGAAGGCATGGCCAAGCGGATGAAGATGATTCGCGACCACGGCCAGGCAAAAAAGTATTACCACGATATCGAAGGCTACAACGGGCGTCTGGATTCCATCCAGGCGGGATGGCTGTCCGTTAAACTGCGCCATCTGGCGAAATGGAATCAATCGCGCCGTGAACACGCGCACCGTTATCACCAATTATTTGCCGATGTAAAAGGCGCGGTGACGATTCCGGTGGAAGCAGCGTGGACGAAAGGCGTCTACCATTTGTATGTGGTGCGCGTAGCGGATCGCGAAGCGTTGCAAGCACACCTGGCGGAAGCAGGTATCGGAACCGGAATTCACTATCCCATCCCGTTGCATCTGCAAAAGGCATATCAGCACCTGAACTACAGAAAGGGCGATTTCCCCGTCACTGAGCGAGTCGCGCTGGAAATCGTCTCACTGCCGATGTTCCCGCAGCTGAAGCGGGACCAACTGGCGCTAGTGACCACCAGCGTTAAGGAATTTGCCGCTTCCAAAATCGGCGCCGCGCGTTAATCGGGTTTCGCGCAACAACCAGCGGGGTTAGACCTTTCTCGATCACTCACTGGCGCGCCGAGGGCGCGCCGTACAATGTATTCCACAGAGTTTTTTATGCCACGAATAGACCGCCTGGCCTCCGTGTATCTCTCTCACCCGCTTGCGCGCGTAATGCGTTCGCTGTCGGCAGCACGTGTGCCAATACTCATGTACCACAGTGTTTCGGATAGTTTGTTCGGCAAATCTCATCCGTACTACCAGATCAATTGTTCGCCTCCGGTTTTTGCGCGCCAGATGCGGTGGCTACGGCAAAACGGCTATCGCACCATGAATTTGACGCAGATGTGGACGGCTATCGAAACGGGGCAGGACCTCTCCAAAACAGTGGTAATTACTTTTGATGACGGCTATCGCGATTTTTACACCGACGCTTTTGAAGCCCTGCGGCAGTGCGGATTTACCGCGACGATTTTCCTGGCCACCGATCGCATTCAAAATACTCCCGTGCGCATTGACGGCGTGGATTACCTGACATGGTCTGAAGTGGCGGAACTGCACAAAGCTGGAATTCAATTTGGCTCGCACACGGTGAGCCATCCGGATTTGCGTTCCCTTAACCCCGAGCAGATTGAGTATGAATTGGGATGCTCGAAAGAAACCATCGAACAAAAACTGGGCGCGGCGGTTGAGTCTTTCTCTTATCCTTTTGCGTTTCCCGAGGAAGACAAAACATTCACGCAATTCCTGGTGGGCATCCTGGAAAACCTGGGATTCGAAAATGGCGTGTCCACCATTATTGGGCGGGCTGGTAAGCACGATAACCGCTATTATTTGCCGAGACTGCCGGTGAACAGTTGGGACGATGCGGCTCTGCTGCGCGCCAAGCTGGAGGGCGGATACGACTGGCTGCATTGGCCGCAATGGCTATACAAATACGCGCACCACAACATGTCGCTGATGCAACGCGCCAGCTTCGCAGGCTCAGAAACCTGGAAATAAACATGGAGGTTCGGATCAAATTCAGGAGCGCCGATTTACTGTATAGTTTACTATTGTATTAGCGCCTTTTAGGACCGTTGTGGTATTCATCGAAGCGCCCATGATGTTGGATATGCGCATAATTAGTGGCGGTCGTATTTGTGAGAGCGAGAGGTACAGGTCCCCCTCCCTGCACCTCGTTTGACCTACAGTCCAGTTGTTTAAGCCCGTAAGACTGCTAATTTGACTATAGGGCGAAGCCACCTAAAACAGGTGCGAAAGAGGGATCGTGAGAGTCTTGAATCGGAACACCACAATTTGCAGTTTCAGAATTTCGTTGGCAAATATTCATCGCTTAATTCTCGAAGGACTGCTTGCGCTCGTGTTTAGCGGCTTGGCAGCGACTGGGGCGTACGCACAAGCAAGTAATGTCTACATCACCCAAGATGGCGGCGGAAATGGCGTGTGCAGTTCCAACGTGCATAATCCAGCTTGGTTTAACAGTTCCGCAAACTGGGGCACCAGCGCCTCGCAAATTGGACCCGGCACAATAGTGCATCTTTGCGGGACTTTTAATGCTCCCGCGGGGGCCAATAGTTATTTGAGGTTCCAAGGGAGCGGGACAAGCGGAAATCCGATCACTTTGCTCTTCGAAAATGGCGCAATCGTTCAGGCGCCGTATTTCTCCGCCAACAACGGCGGCATCGACGTCAACGGACAACAATGGATCGTCGTAGATGGCGGAACAAATGGCATCCTTCAAAACACCGCTGAGGGCACGGGGCTAACCTACCAGCAGGATACGGCCTTAATAAAGGGCATGGGGAATAACTTCACCGTAAAAAATCTCTCTATGCTAAATGTTTACGTTCATCAGATCGGCGACGATGGCGGCGGCGGTCCCCAAGGTTGGGCTTTCGCGGTGTGGGGTCAATCATCCAATCTTACGATTGGACCAAATAACACCTTCACGCAGTGCAATGTCTGCGCTTTCTATGCATTCCAGGGAGGCGAACAGAATCTAGTAATCACTGGGAATAATTTCTCGCTGTCCAATCAAGCGATCGAGCTAGGACCCGGAAATTCGGGCACGAAAGTAATGACCAACATTCAGGTCGATCATAATACCTATGTGGCTTCTCGCAATTGGGACAATGCCGCTAACTATTATCATCACAATTTTTTCCACCCATTTACGTGCACGGCCGGATCGTCCATCGTTGGGAACCTACTTATCTTTGATAACACTGTTACGGGAGATGTGGGCCAGCATTCCACCTCTATGATCTTTTTAGAAAACAATAACGGCGGATCTGGCGGTACGATGGGCAGCTGGTACATCTTTAACAACACTTTCAACAAGACGAACACGGATGCGCCAGGTTCCAGTGGTATCGTGGCCGTGATGTCCGCGAACGGGTTCTTCCTGAACAACACTGTGGTAGATGCTGGCGGATCCGGAAACTATGCCTGGCCCTCATTCAACGCATACGGAGGGGCAACGGGTTGGACCGTGCAGAACAACATTTTCTATGGTGGCGCTTACCAAATAGATATCCAAGCACCGGCGACCGTAAATGCGAATAAAAACGTTTATTATGGCGGCATCGGTGGCAGCCCATGGGTCTATCACTCCACGTTTACAGGTTCATTCTCCACCTGGCAGGCGGCATGTTCCTGCGATTCCGGTTCCAGCATCAGCAACCCCCTGTTGAATTCTGACATGACCATTAGTGCAGGCTCAGCGGCGAGCACTTTAGGGGCGAATTTGAGCAGTATGAACATTACCGCGCTCAATTTTGATAAAGTTGGAACAGCGCGTCCGTCGGGCTCGTGGTCCAGCGGAGCGATTCAGCTGGGATCGGCTTCAGCGCAAATTCCTAAGCCTCCGACGGGCTTGGCTGCCACCGTCAATTAATTTGGCTTACGTGTTATAAGTTATAAATTAAGTTGACTTACGCTTGTACAGTGCCGGTTTGGGATCAGACCGGCACTGCGCAACGCCACTCTCTGTGTACAAACTAATCCTCAATGATTCAAAATGACACCGTGGAACCAGAGGTAGTATCTGTCCCTCCTGACGGGAACTCCGATCGTAATCTCGCTTCCTCGATTGGAAAGAACACGATTTTCGGGGTTATGTCGAAAATCGCTCAGATAGCGACACGTCTCCTCACTGTTCCAATCGTAATTTCTCATTTAGGACTGGACGGTTACGGGATCTGGGCCATCATCGGTACTGCCGGAGCGTACATGCGGTTTGGAAGCTTCGGTATCAAATCAGCATTCCAGAAATATGTCGCCGAGGCCACCGGCAATGGCGATTACGAGAGTGCCAGTAGGCTGTTGAGCACCGGCGCCGCCACCATGGCGGTGTTGTCTGTTGCCGGATTGATACCTACAGCTATTTTCTCGCGTCAATTAGCTCAGTGGGCGGGTGTGCCGCCGCAGTTTCTGACCTCCGCGTCTGGCGCGATATCCATGTTGGCAGTGATTATGATGATTTCCAACGTTGGAGCGTCCTTTGAGGCCATCGTCATGGGCGCACATCGCATTGATGTTGCACGAAAATTCACTACGATTTTCACCGTCGGCGAAGCAGTGGTTATCGTCATTCTGCTATACCTGGGATTTGGCCTGTTCGCGATGGCAACGGTAATGGGCGTTTCGGAGCTAGGGTTTATCGCCTGCTGTTACGTGGCCTCACAAAAAATCGCGCCACAAATTCATGTTCAGATCAGATATGTCACACGGAGTGTGATTCCAGAATTGATCCGGTACGCTGGAAGCTATCAAATGGTGAATATTCTGGAAGTAGTGTACACCGCAATCGTTCCTATTGCGGTGCTGCGAGTATTTGGAGCAGAAACCTCGGGTGTCTTTGCGATCGTAACGAGGTTGCAAAGTTCCGCAGCCATGCTTCCGGACGCAATGATGCTCCCGATTTTGTCTGGTGGCGCCAAAGTATTTGCCTCAGGGTCCGTTGAGGAAATGCGGCGCTTAATCGCGAAGGCCGTTAAGGTAATGCTGGCGCTGACGCTCTTCCCGCTATCGTTTACGGCGGTTTTTGGACAGCAGATTTTGTACGCTTGGACCGGGACAACTAATCCTGCTTACCGCATCGCTTTGTGTCTACTTGGTGCAACAATCTTCTTTGGGTCCTTGTCGCTGCTGGGTCTCGTTTTGTACCGAGTGTCAGGGAAAGCATTGCTCGATAATATTCGCCAAGTTATCCGCATCGCACTCGTCCTGGTGGTAGGCCTGTCTGTGAGACACCTGGGATTCGCCGGGGCACTTGCCGGGCTAGCTGGGGCGGAGATGGTTGGGATGATCTTTATGGGCTTCGCCATATCGACGACTTTTAAGGGCTTTAGCGTAAAAACCGTAGTTGTTGATTTCGCAAAGTTGGCCGTCGCTACCGCTGTAATCCTGGCGTTTGGAGCGTTGGTCTCGCACGTTCCGCTCCCCCAACTGCCAAACGCACGGTTGGTGGCGACAATGCGGCTCGGCTTAGCATGCGTGGGCTGTTTGGTGGCCGCTTGGCCCGCTTTATACTTAACCCGTTCGGTAACTCCCAGCGAGGGACGAATGCTGGCCGGGATGTTAATCCCGAACTGGTTGCGTCCCGCTCCTAACGTTTAATCTTCTACAGGGTGAGATTCATGGGTAGCAACCCCGCTGAGGCTGCTGAAGATCCGCTGCACCTCATTTCGCGTGGAAGAACCTGGCTTCATACTCGGTGGATCAAAAACACGTATCCGTTTGCAGAATTTGGGCGCGGAACCTCGGTTGATCACACTTGCGACATTCGACGATCTATTGCTAGCGCTGTGTCGCTAGGTGCAAATGTATACCTGGCCCCCGACATTTGGCTGAATATCACCGAAGGTACCAAAGGGCCGCGTCCGAAAATCGTTCTAGGGGCTGGTTGCAGGCTTGGCCGCCGCACGACGATTTCAGCAAGAAACCATATCCATCTAGAAGAGGATGTTCTGACCGCTCCGTCCGTCTTCCTCATGGATCATAATCACGCCTATGCGGACATTACGAAGCCCATCCATGCGCAAGGGGTCACAAGCGGAGGCACAATCACAATTGGCAGGAACTGTTGGTTGGGATGCGGAGTTGTCGTATTGAGTGGCCAGAAAGACCTTGTGATCGGACGGAACAGTGTTCTAGCTGCAAATGCAGTCGTCACCCAAAGTTTCCCGGACTTCAGTGTCATCGCCGGGAATCCTGCAAAGCTGGTTCGTATCTATGACCCTCAAACTGAAAAATGGACTAAGCCGGAAGCATTATCAGAAGGAACAACGGAAAAGTTGAGACCCCAGTCCCGATAGGCGCCTGATTGCACGTGTACCTATCTGAAATATCGCAATAACTACCCCTGAAAATTTCAGCTCCATGAAGATAGAATCTATTGAGCCCATTTTTCGTCGAATTGGCTGTTTGATCTTAGAGGATTGACATTGGGACCAGAAGCTCCAGTTAATTTTGGCTTTGGTGGTGGCGCCTCCAGCACGCTAATGCATCCCCTGATGCTGGCGGCGATGATTATCGCGCTGATCGTGATCTTTGTTGCGCCGCGCAAATACATCTCCATTGCGTTCTTGTTGGTAATTTTTTTGGGTTCGCTTGGGCAACAGGTTTACGTCGGCGGTCTACATTTCTACGTCATGCGTATCCTGATCATGGCTGGCCTGGTGCGCCTGGTGGTCGCCAAATTCACCACCTCTGGTGGGCTGTTCGCAGGCGGCTTTGATTGGGTAGACAAGCTATTTGTCATGTGGATATGTTTTCGTTGCGCTGCAGGCGTCCTGCTCAATGACGCTGGCAGCGGGGCCGTAAACTATCAGGTCAGCTATTTGCTTGACGCCCTTGGCGGTTATCTCATCCTGAGATATCTGATTCGAGACGAGGAAGACATCGTTCGAGTGGTGAAGGTGTTCGCGACGCTTACATTTATTTTCGCGCTAACCATGGCTAACGAAAAGTTTCGCAACCAGAATATCTTCGGATATCTGGGCGCTGTACCCATTGTGCCTACGGTTCGCGAAGGTTCTGTTCGGGCGCAAGCAGCATTTGCGCACCCCATCCTGGCAGGGGCATTTGGTGTGGCGTTAATCCCTCTGTTTTGGTGGCTGTGGAGCACCGGAAAAGCTAAGACCGCTGGAGTGATTGGTTTCTGCGGTTCGATGGGAATGATGCTGACGAGCGCATCCAGCACTCCGTTGATGGCGTTCATAGCCGCGATACTTGGTTGGGCTGCCTGGTCAATTCGCAGCAAGATGCGCATCATTCGCTGGGGCTTCGTGGTGATGCTGATAGCGCTGCATCTGGTAATGAAGGCCCCGGTTTGGTTTTTAATCGCCCGAGCGGACCTGATCGCCGGAAGTTCCGGCTATCACCGCGCACTGCTTATCGACCTGTGCGTGCGGCACTTCAGCGATTGGTGGCTTATCGGTACAAACGCCGCTGGAACCTGGGACTGGGACATGTGGGACACCAGCAATCAGTTCGTGCAAGAAGCGGAGAGCGGCGGATTGTTGACGTTTATCTGTTTCGTGATGATTGTTGCTCGCTCGTTTAACAAACTGGGTAAGGCGCGCAAAATAGTTGAAAGCGATCCACAGCAGGAACGGTTTATGTGGTTCCTGTCTATCGCGCTTTTTACAAATTGTGTTCTGTTTTTCGGCATCAGTTATTTTGACCACACCAAGATTATGTGGTTCGCGCTGCTGGCCATTATCGCGGCTGCTACTGCGCCGATTCTTGCTACGCAGAAAGAGACCGTACCGGCGATCGAGCAATATCCGATTCCGCTCAAGCGGCCCTTGCTGGCCCCGAGACTTGCCAGGGTTGGCGATCAAAGCGCCGCAGTGACGAATTCACCGGTCAGTAGTCGCTCGCGCTCTCGATGATTTGGTGAGTCTGGTTTCAAGATTACCTCCGTCCAAATTTTATGAACCTGTCAATCATCATCGTAAATTGGAATTCGCTCGCTTACCTGCGTGCTTGTCTGACCAGTGTGTATCGAGAGATTCATGGAATCTCGTTTGAGGTCATCGTGGTGGATAACGCCTCGCCCGAAGGAGGGATTGACGGGCTCAAGGCGGAATTCCCGGAGATGGTGCTGATCAAGAGCGAAGTGAACCTGGGATTCGCAGGAGCAAACAATCTCGGTTTCAAGCGATCGGGCGGGAATTATGTCCTGTTCCTGAATCCCGATACAGAAATTGTTGGTGATGCGATTCAGGTCATGCTCGAACAGTCCCGGCTACGGCCCGACGCGGGGATAGTCGGCTGCAAATTATTGAATACTGACCGGTCGGTGCAACTGCAATCGATCCAGAAGTTCCCGACGATTCTGACCAGCGTTCTGGACGCCGAATATCTGCTGCTGCGATGGCCACACTGTCCACTCTGGGACATTCAGCCGCTGTTTCAAGAAAACGTAAAGGTTATAAAAGTCGAAGTCATCCCTGGCGCATGTATGTTGCTTAAGCGCGAGGTGTTCGAAAAAGTCGGGATGCTAAGCGAAGATTATTTTATGTATGCGGAAGATCTGGATCTGAACTACAAGCTGAAACACGCCAATTACAATAATTATTATGTTGGACAGGCGGCCATAATTCATCACGGGGGCCGAAGCAGCGTGCAGCAGAAGGTAAGCCAATGGGCCATCATTATGAGGCACCAGGCGATGCTGGAGTACTACCGGAAGACTCGCGGGCTGGTATACCAATCGATGTACCGGGCAGCAATTGGTTGTACAGCCGCCGTGCGGCTAGTGATTCTCACCTTGATGTTTCCACTCGGGAATATTGTGTGGGAGAGGAAGTCGCTTAAGGCTTCCACCGCAAAGTGGAAAGCGGTCTTGAACTGGGCGCTTGGGCGGCAAGACGTGGCGTTAGGAAGCCGCTAGCAGCGTTGAACGTTCCTGACACTGCGGCACGAGTCTCACATAATTCAGCGAATCCGTCCTTCCTACTCTGCCAGTCAAGCGTGTGATTTTTTCTGGCTTATCGTGAAAGCGCTATTCAGTGACAGGTACTTCAACACCAGGGGAACCGAATTAGATGTCCGTCATCGAAAAAAAGATTGCCGACCTGGTCTTAAAGCGCGTTCGGCAGGTGCGATCAAAAAACGAGGAAGACAAGGCTCCTGATTCGGCCGTAAAAACCGCGAAAAAGGTTACTGTTCGCGAGGCACGCTTCTCGGATTGTGAGCGAGTTGGCGCTTTGAACAGCAAGTTGGGATTAGGTCCGGATTCTCCTGAAAACTGGAAGCGTTTGTGGCAGGACAACCCTGCGATTGGTGATGGTGAGAAAGCCATTATTGGATGGGTGCTCGCAGCCTCCGATGAAATCGTGGGGTTTTTGGGCAGCGTCCCGATGCTGTACGAATATGAAGGGCAGACCCTCCGAACAGCCGCAACGTGCCGTCTGGCGGTGGAGCGCGACTATCGAGCATTCACCCATCTTTTAGTTACATCTTTTTTTCGCCAGAAGGTGGACCTTTTTCTGGACACTACCGCAACAGTTTCCGCCGGGAAAATAATGAAAGCCTTCAAGGCCGTGGAGCTTCCGCAGAAGGATTACGGCAAAGTCTTATTCTGGATTCTTGATCCGGACGCTTTCACCACATCGGTGTTCAAGAGATTGGGAATCAACTCGTCGCTAAAAGGAATCGGAAGCGCTCTTGCATCGGTTGCGGTGCAGGCTGATATGGGCCTTCGCCGGCGCCCGCGCAGCGCAAAATCGAGGCGTTACGCTATCGCTGAAACTGGCGTGAATAACTTAGGTGACGAATTTCAACAATTTTGGTCCGATAGATCACGCGAAATGCCGCGGCTCCAGGCCAAGCGCACTCCCTCCATTATGCGCTGGCACTTTGATCCCCCGGGCAGCAGGAGAGCGACGAGGGTGCTGGGTTGTTATGTTGGAAGCCGCTTAGTTGGATACGGGGTTGTGCGACACGACCATCCAGCCGGCGAAGGGCTTAGGCGTTCCATCATTGCGGACCTTATGATTGATGAGAGTGCTCCGCACGTCATGGATCACTTGCTGGCGGCAATTCTTAGATCTGCCAAGGACGCGAGTAGTCACGTTCTTGAAGTAATGGGCTTCCCCAAGGAAATCAGGCAAAAGTTTCTGCAGTGGAAGCCTTATTCACGGGATTATCCGGCTTGTCCGTATTTGTACAAGGCGCGCGATGCGGTGCTTCATCAGAAGCTCGCGAACGAGAATGCATGGTATGCATGCCCTTTTGACGGTGATGCGACGCTGTGGCCGTGACCAAATGGGGACATCCGATGAGCAGTAGGCTCGGGACGAATCAAAAGGGCCACGGAGAACACGAATGGAAGATGTGCGAAGCAGGCTGATGAAATGCTTTTCTACGGTATTTCCAGCGCTTACTGGCGGCATTCTTGCAAACGCGAATACTACGAACACCGCTGAATGGGATTCCCTTGCGAGCGTAACGCTCATTGCGCTAGTGGAAGAAGAATTTGGCACCGAACTGGATGTAAATGCCCTTGGAGAATTGACCTCCTTCGACTCCATTTTTGAGCACCTTCAAATACTGAGGGTGAGTTGAGCGCCGACGGAAGCACTGAATAATTGTTTGCGGTACAGGCCAGGCGCCACGGCCAACGGAATTCATGGAAAACCACATTTCGCTAACGCGCATTGTGACATTAGGAATCAGCCTGGGCGTGTACGCAGTCTCCGCGGTTGACAGGTTTCTGAATCGCCTGATGGGCCGGGCCGCCCGCACTTCCTGTGTGGTTGTTTACTATCATTCCGTCGATGCCGCGCAGCGGGCCCGTTTCGCAAAACAAATGGACCAACTGCTCAGTTATGCGACGCCCATCGCCGCGAATGAAGCCACGACGCTACAGCCTGGGACACGCCATGTAGCGGTGACTTTTGACGATGGATTTAAGAATTTTTACGAATGTGCGCTCCCGGAGTTGGTAAAACGCGGAATTCCCGCGACCATGTTTGTGATTACCGAGGTCATCGGGAAAACTTTTGGGCCAGCGGGTTACGCACAGGAAGTAATGTCGCTGGAACAGATTCGTGCTTTGCCAGAAAGCCTGGTAACCATCGGGTCTCATACACTGACCCACCCGTTGCTCCCGTCGATAAATTTAGATCAAGCCAAGAGGGAAATTGCGTTGTCACGGGCTAAACTCGAAGAGCAACTCCGTCGCCGTATCGTGCTGTTTAGTTTTCCTTATGGCGGCTTTAATCAAAAACTCTTGGAAATATGCCATGAGGCCGGGTATCAAAGGATTTTTTCTACCCTTCCCTACTTTGCTTTTAAAGAACCGAATGAGTTCGTCACCGGCCGTATGCGAGTAGATCCCACCGATTGGCCGCTGGAGTTTCGGCTCAAACTAGCTGGTGCTTATCGCTGGTTGCCCTGGGCATTCGAGCTGAAACGAAAAATATTCGGCAACGCTTTTGCGCAAAGCATGCTGGGACGGAAAAGAGAGCATACCGCACGAGCATTACGGCAATCATAAAATTGTGAGGGTGATATCAGTCGCGTTGGCAGGCAAAAAGCGCCCTCGCGAAATGTAGGGATAAACTTTTCCATGGCGGATAAACCGGCGTTCTAAAATATTTTCTAACGTTTACATCATTCTATGAACCTGTCCAACATCAAATATATAGTCATTACCCCCGCGCGCGATGAAGAAGCACACCTGCAAAAAACTATCGAAAGCGTGGTGGCACAAACCATTCGCCCTGTCGAATGGTGGATTGTCAATGACGGTTCCACGGACCGGACCGGGGAAATCATCGACGAATATTCTGCGCGTTATCCTTGGATCTGCTCCATTCACCGCACGAACCGCGGCTTTCGAAAGGCTGGCGGCGGTGTCGTCGACGCATTCAACGATGGGTATCGCCAGGTGACCTGCACGGATTGGGAGTACATCGTTAAATTGGATGGAGATCTGTCCTTCGAACCTGATTATTTCGAAAAGTGTTTCAATCACTTTGCGAACGAACCTCGGCTAGGCGTCGGTGGCGGCGTCATGTGCTATATCGAGAACGGGAAGAAATCGTTTGAACCTAACCCTGCCTTCCACGTTCGTGGTGCTACAAAGATTTATAAACGGGAATGCTGGGATGCTATCGGAGGATTTTGGCCAGCTCCTGGCTGGGACACGATGGACGAGGTGAAAGCCAGCATGCTGGGATGGACAACCAGAAGTTTCCCAGAGTTACACCTATTACATCACCGCTACACCGGAGCCGCTGATGGCACGTGGGCCAATTTGGTCAAGAACGGGCGAGCCAATTACGTGTGCGGCTATCATCCGGTATTCATGTTGTTGAAATGCGTTCGCCGGCTGCGTTTCAAGCCCTACATCGTTGGGTCTGCCGCATTGATGTATGGCTTCCTTTCAGGATATACGCAACGGATTCCGCAGGTTGATGAGCCCGAAACCATCAAATATCTCCGAAAGCAACAACTGGCGCGTCTTACCGGCAGAGAGAGCATTTGGCGGTAGCTGTAGGTGTTGCCCAAATCTTGTTCCAACCTTGGGCGATTCATCGGATCTTTCGCACTACGTTGACCTCGCACTGACTGTTAGTTAGGGTGTAGTTACGAGACAAACCGTATCCAAAGCCATAAAATAGTGAACACAACCGCGATTTCTGACTCTCCTCTCTCCGTGCATGACTCCAAAGGAGCTTCCATCGAAATCCATGACGTGAGCCCGCTGGCCGATCCTCGTTGGGCACAAATGCTCAACAGGCATTCCAACGCAAGTATCTTTCATTCCGCGGGGTGGCTGAGGGCTTTACAAACAACATATGGGTACGAACCGCTGGCGTACACCAGCGCTCCGCCGGGCACCCCATTGAGCAACGCGGTGGTGTTTTGCCGCGTGAATAGCTGGCTGACCGGTCAGCGATTAGTTTCCCTTCCTTTCTCCGATCATTGCGAACCACTCGTCGACAGCGTTGCTCAACTCAATGAGCTATTGACTCCCGCGCTGCAGGAATTGCGTGAGCACAAAATAAAGTACATCGACATTCGGCCGCTAAGCTTGTCATTTAGCGAGGCGAGAGCAGGTGCAGAGTCTTATTTTCTACATTTGCTCGATTTGCGGCCAACGCTGGACGAGCTTTATAAAAAGCTTCACGGCGATTCGATTCGACGGAAAATTCAGCGAGCGGAACGCGAGAAGTTGACGCTGGAAGTGGGCTCGTCCGAGAAAATCCTGGCGGACTTTTACAACCTTCACGTAGTCACCCGACAGAGACAGCAACTGCCGCCGCATCCTTTAAAGTGGTTTCGCAATGTTCTCACCGGTCTCGGTGCGAGCGCGCAGATTTGGATCGCCAGGAAAGATGCATCCGCGATCGCTTCCATCTTCACCCTGAGCCATAAACAAAAAATGGTTTACAAGTACGGCTGCTCTGACGCTCATTCGCATAATCTTGGCGGCATGCAGTTTCTTTTCTGGCATTTGATCCGCCATTCGAAAGAGCACGGATTTGTGGAGCTCGATTTTGGCCGGTCAGAATGCACTAACACCGGCTTGGTGATATTCAAAGACAGGTGGGGAACGAAACGGCAGTTGCTAACTTATCTACGGTATCCCCAACGACCCGTCACTACGGAGCAGGATCCTTCGATCTTTATGAAGCTTGCCAAAAAAGTATTTTCTCGTTGTCCACAGGGGGTGTTGCGCCTGGCCGGGAATTTGCTGTACCCTCACGTCGGCTAGTCCCGAGCCTCTAAACAGATAACAACTTGCAGAACACCGAGTACAATTTGTGTGTCTGAAAGGTACTGTCCCTTTGACAGTATAATCTAACTAACCATGAACCAGGCATTCCGCCATTATTTTCGGTGCCCGGACACCGCCGCTGATTTCCGCTTGGGTGGAGAGCTCCAAAAAGAATCAGGTTTTTTTCGTTTTGGAGAAGGTGTCGATTGTTACGGCCAGTCCAGCGTTCGCCGTCCTGCTGCGAACTACCATGTGCAGCTTGAAGACGTTTCTTGCGCGGCAAAAATTGAACGGCGTCTCGTTACACTTCCCTTTGACCCGGACCAAGTCGCACAGAACCTGAGATTCGAAGCCTATACTGGGCAAATGCACTCCGAACACACGTATTTTGGCGGTAACGCGGTAATTCGAGCGATTTATTATCTGGGACGCCCCGTTTTTCCTGTTCACTTCCGGAGAATTCTTCAACGAATTCGTTTGCAAGGAGGTACGCAGTCACCCTTTCCCCATTGGCCCGTGGATCGCACCGTGGATAAGCTTTTCGAAGAGTTGATGAAAGCCGCGTTGAAAGCGAGGAGTAACACTCCCGTACCGTTCATCTGGTTCTGGCCTGAAGGAGCTCCTGCGGCTGCCATTTTGACCCACGACGTGGAGACTGAGGCGGGACGAGATTTTTGCCCGCAATTGATGGATACCGACGACGAATTTGGGTTCAAAGCCTCGTATCAAGTGGTGCCCGAAAAACGTTATGAAGTTACGCCGGCGTTTCTGGAGCAGATACGACAGCGCGGCTGCGAGGTTAATGTCCATGATCTCTGTCACGACGGCAATCTTTTCAGGACTCGTGAAGAATTTCTGCGTCGCGCCGAGAAAATTAACGGTTACTTAAAGAAGTTCGATGCGCAAGGATTCAGGTCCGGAGCGCTCTATCGGAATTTGGGCTGGTTCGATGCCTTGAAATGTTCGTATGACATGTCCGTTCCCAACGTAGGACACTTAGACGCGCAAACCGGCGGCTGCTGTACGGTAATGCCCTATTTTGTCGGCAAGGTATTGGAAATCCCGGTGACCACCACGCAAGATTATTCTCTTTTCCATATTTTAAGTTCGTATTCCACAACTCTTTGGGAAGAGCAATGCCGGTCGATACTGGCGGGGCACGGACTGATAAGCCTAATTGTTCACCCGGACTACATCATAAGCAAAAAATCGAACAATACGTACCGCCGCTTATTGACGTACTTGGCCCTGCTACGCGAAAAAATGTTCGTTTGGACCGCGCTGCCCCGCGAAATTAATAGATGGTGGAGAATACGCGCGGAACTGAAATTGGTGACGGATGGAGCGGGTTGGCGAATAGAGGGTGAAGGCCAAGACCACGCTCGCATCGCTTACGCACATCTGGTTGATGGCCAACTTAAATATTCCTTCGAACCATCGCTCATGCCCAGGGAACAGGCAGAAACAAATGCGCGAGATGTGCATTCTAAGGGAACTAGAGGATTGCAACGCCAGTCCGATTCTGTCACTACTAGTTAAGATCAATCTCACAGAAAATGCTGCAGGCCGATAGTTTGAATGTCTATTGTTGTGCAATGACGGACAAATATTTTTCCGTTGATCTGGCGTCCGCCTAATGACCCTCGTTAGCGCAGGCGCGGTGACCTCGCCGCAATTCAGCGTAATCATCACCTGCCATAATCAGGCGCTTTTCATTCAGGATGCGATAAATTCGGCTCTCGAGCAGAGTTACAAGGCGCGTGAAGTAATCGTAGTAGATGATGCTTCATCAGACGATTCGCTCGACATTCTGAAAGCATTTGGAAATTCAGTACACCTTATTTGCGCTTCGAAGAATATCGGGGCAAATCCGGCGCGCAATCTTGGTGCGTCAGCAGCTGCCGGGCATTATTTGGTGTTTCTGGATGGAGACGATTTATTGTCGCCGTGGGCGCTGAACACCTACGCGGCTCTGATATCGGCCAGTCAAGCACCAATCCTGCTGAGCCGCCTTTTTTTCTTTGAGGGTACGCGACGCCCCGAGACCGGAGAAACTCCTGGGGAAGTCACTTTCGTCGAATATGAGAACCTGATTCAAAAAGATCGAATGCACCGCGCCAGTGCCAGCGCTATGGTGGTAAACAGGACAACATTTCAGCAAGCTGGCGGATGGACCGAGGGACTGTTTCACCTGGATGATTTGGATATGATGATGAAGTTGGGGGTTTCCGGTCGCTGCGTTCAAGTCTTGTCGCCACCAACAATCTGTTATCGCGTTCATCAAGGAAATACTGTGCACCAGGTGCCGCCGTTTATCCCGGCCATGCTGAAGCTAATCAAGAAAGAAAAGACTGGCCAATATCCGGGTGGCGCGCGTTTCCGATTCGAGAGATACGCCTTTCTTGGCGGACCAATTTTTTTCTGGATCAAGAAATGCCTGCGCGCGCGCCTATATGCGAACGCAGGTTCCTTGCTCGTGAAGGGCTGGATGATGGCCTTCGCGGCCGCGATGCGACGGGCCTTCGTAAAGCTGACCCACGCGGCGCCGCTGCGAACCCTTCGAATGTCAGGGGTCGATTGAGAGCATTAGAAAAGTACGAAAAGTTTTCACGGATCGACAAGCAATGACGGTAACGTTTCGCATGCAGTGGGCACATCGGAGTCGCCGATAATATGAGCAATGAGGGGTTCATCTCGGGACTCAAGAATCGGGTGCTGCAAAATATTGCTCGCACCGCGCCTGGAGCTACCGGCCTTCGCGTCAAGCTGCACCGATGGCGTGGCGTTCACATTGAAGAAGGCGTGTGGATCGGTTACGACGCAATCATAGAAACATCGCATCCTGATTACGTAACCATAAAGGCCGGTGCTGCGATCGGGATTCGCGCCGTGATTATTGCGCATTTCCGCGAATTGCACGGCGTGGTTATTGAGGAAGATGCCTCAATAGGCCCGGGCGCGATTATTATGCCGAATGTTACAATAGGGAAAGGATCGGTCGTCACTGCCGGCAGCGTGGTGACAAAATCCGTTCCCCCGATGACGGTGGTCCAGGGTAATCCCGCGGAACCGATTGCGCGTGTTGGTGTTCCACTAAAGATGAATATTTCGTTGCGAGAATTTTCCAAAAAACTTCGCCCTCTCGGAAAAACCTGAACGTGCTATCCCAACCTAAAATAAGAGTCGCCGTAGCGCCGGCGACAGGGTACGAACTTCGCCGACGGCTTTTTGATATGTTGAGCTCTCAGCTGGAGGTTTCGTTCGAACCGCACACGCCGGGCGACTATGAAGGTCTTCAGGGATTGCTCGCATTAGGTGGGGCTGCTGAGGCGGCGCGCGAAGCGTCTTTACGCAATATCAGTTGCTACGAAGTTATATTTTCTCAACCAATTCCTTTGGCGGCACAATCGGCCATCACATTCAGCTCATCAGCAGTAGTGCACCGCGCTTTTCGCGGTAAAACGCTGGCCGATTCCAGCTTAATAAATTTCTCTGGGGCCCCGGACTCGTTCGAATCGCTGGCCAAGGTGGAAAAACAAACCGTTTGGGCCATCGAACAGCAAGGCGATCATGATCATCATTACGTTGGCGTAGATATACCAGTGTTTACGGAAAAGGATTTTTTCCATAACCATTTTCGGGAGCGTTGCTGGTTCGCCTTGGTTCCGTTATTGCATTTTTTGCGCAAGCTGGCGGGTCCGGATGGCTGGCCGACTCCGGAACCGCGCGCCAGTTTCATCATAGACGACCCGAATCTTCATCATCGAAGCTATGGCTATATCGATTTCGAAAAATTGGCAAATCATGCCGCGGCTCACAACTATCACGCGACCATCGCCACAGTCCCTTTGGACGCTTGGTATTTCGATCGCAAGGTCGCAGATCTTTTTCAAACCCACAAAAACTACATTTCGCTGATGATGCACGGCGTCAACCATGTGGCTGACGAATTGGCGAGATCTTATGACCAGCAGGACGCCTTAAGTCTTCTCGCAACCGGTCTCCGGCGCATCGCGGACCTTGAATCGCGCTCGGGTGTCGCCGTTGCGCGGCTGATGGCCGCCCCCCACGGGGCCTTCGCGGAATTTATGGCGGACTTGATGGTACGCCTGGGCTATGAAGGCGCATGCGTTTCGCTTGGCTCGCTGCTACGTTGGAATCGCGAGAAACTGTGGCCCGCTGATCTGGGATTTTCCATGGCGCAGCCGCTGGGAAGTTTGGGTTTTCCTGTATTTCACAGAATCGGTCTTTCGGAAACAGATGCCAGACTGAACGCTTTTCTGGGCCACCCGGTGATTGTTACCCTGCACCATCAGGACTGCGTTTCAAATTTTGCCCGGCTCGAATCTATGGCGAGCACGATTAACAGTATTGATGCTGTTCGCTGGACAAGCATCGAGGAGATATCGAAGACGAATTTCGTATCCAAGATGCAAAATGAAACCCTACACGTCTGGCCATATTCCCGACATCTTGCGGTTCCGCTCTCCGCAGAAATCACCGAGGTGGAAGTCTGCCCCTCGCGATATTGCGGCGGCTTTACAATTGATTTGCACAACCATCGTCGAGATGGCACCGAGACCGTTGTAGATAGTGTTCCGGCACGCCACAAGATTTCGAATAATACGCTGGAGATTTTCTTTCCTTCCAGCAATAGCGTCGATTACCGCCAGGTTGCAAGCAGGAGTGCCGGTTTATGGCCGGTCGTTCGCCGTATACTTACCGAGGCGCGTGACCGCACTCAACCGATTTTGTCGTTAGCATCGGCCCGGTGAGAAAACCGGGTGCTAAATCAATTACCCCGTTTTCTTCAAGACAACCAGGCCCGAGTATTCGCAACAAAGCCGTCACACACTCGTTACGCTAATAGAAGGCCTTAGGAGCGAACCATGAAGGGTGTTGTACTTGCAGGTGGAAAAGGCTCGCGGCTGTACCCGCTCACGCGCGTTACCAACAAGCATTTGCTGCCCGTATACGACCGTCCGATGATTTATTACCCCATCCAGACGCTCGTCGATGCCGGCATTCGGGACATCATCATTGTTACCGGGGGGCAAAATTCCGGAGATTTTCTTCGCCTTCTTTCGAATGGCAAAGACTTCAAGCTGCATCGGATTCACTACACCTATCAGGAAGGCGAAGGCGGCATTGCCGACGCGCTGCGGCTTGCGGAGCCGTTCGTCGAGGGCGAGAAAATATGCGTGGTGCTGGGCGATAACATAATCGAGAACAACATCATTGGTGCCAAGGAAGCGTTCGAGAAGCAGGCTGCCGGAGCCCACATTCTTCTAAAAGAAGTGGAAGACCCGGAACGCTTTGGCTGCCCTGAAATCGTGAATGGCAAAATTCTCGGAATTGAAGAAAAGCCCAAGGCTCCAAAATCCAATTACGCTGTCACCGGCATCTATTTTTACGACGCCACCGTTTTCGAAAAAATTGGAAAGACTAAAGTGAGTTGGCGCAATGAGCTGGAGATTACCGACGTAAATAATATGTATCTCGCTGAGAAAAGCCTGACCCACAGCATTCTTGATGGCTGGTGGACCGACGCGGGCACATTCGAATCGCTGCTGCACGCTACAAAACTCGTGGCGGACACCGGAGCCAACAAGACTCCGGGACGAGGTCCAGCCGCGAGGCACACCAGGGCCGCGGACTAGACCCTTGCGCAATGAGCTGTCGCTAATATTTTGTCCTAAGCCACAGGAGGAATTCGCTTGAAAGTTTTGATTACGGGCGGTGCGGGATTTATCGGGTCAAACTTCGTTCGCCATATCTTGAACAGCAGACGCGATATCAACGTCATCAATTTTGACAGCCTGACCTATGCGGGTAATCCTGAAAGCCTCGCGGACATCGCCGAAAATCCGCGATACCAGTTCATCCGCGGAGATATAACCGACAGGCAAGCGGTGGATGCTGTATTTAAGGATGGCCTCGATGCACTCGTGAATTTCGCTGCGGAAACCCACGTGGATCGCAGCATCGAAGACGCCACTCCGTTTTTGCGCACCAATATTTTAGGTACGCAATGTTTGCTGGACGCCGCAAAGCGTTTCAAGCTAACCAAATTCGTTCAAATCAGTACTGATGAGGTTTACGGGAGCGCCCCGGCCGGCGTCAGTTTTACCGAAGAGACGGTGCTGGACCCGCGAAGCCCCTATGCCGCCAGCAAAGCCTCGGCCGACCATTTCGTTTCCGCATATGCCAACACCTACGGAGTTTCAGCGGTAGTTCTTCGCTGCACCAATAATTATGGGCCTTATCAATTCCCCGAAAAGCTGATCCCCTTGATGGTCGCCAATGCCCACGAAGACAAGCCTTTGCCGATTTATGGCGATGGTATGCAGGAACGGGATTGGCTATTCGTCGAGGATTACTGCAGCGCGATTGCGTTGGCGTTGGATAAAGCCCAGCCCGGAACGATTTATAACGTGTCGGCTGGGGCGCCGCAGCCCAATCTCAAAATTGTCCGCACCATTCTCAAGCATCTCGGCAAGCCAGAGTCGTTGATGCAGTATGTAAAGGACCGGCCCGGGCACGACCGCCGCTACGCTCTGGACAGCTCAAAAATCCAGAAAGAGCTAGGTTGGTCGCCCAAGATTTCGTTTGAAGACGGCATTCGACGTACCGTGAATTGGTATCAGAAAAACACCGCGTGGCTTGACCATGCGCGATCTGGTGAATATCGAAATTATTACGATCGGCATTATGTGCGCCGCACCGAGACTTTCAGCAAATAGTGTTTCGGTCAAACGCGCCAATCATAACGAGCGTCAAAATAATTCGATGCTTTTGTGCTCAGGCGGAGTCTCGATTTGAGCTTTGCAGATCACCCAAACCGGCGCTGGCTGCTATTCGCAATGTGGTTGGCCTGTAGCGTTGTAGTTTCCTGGACCGCCCTCAACCCTCTACTCCGTTATTCATTCGGGAACGACGACGCGTCCCACATTCTTTTGATTCCGTTTATTTGTGCCTGGTTGATATTCATCGACCGTGAGCGGATCTTTAAACCCGTGTCTTCCGATATCCTCGTTTGCCTCATATTTTTAATCCCTGGGATAGCGATCGTTCTCTGGAATATTAGAACCCCGCCAATATCTCCATCTTTATGCGCGTTTGGTTTGGTGCTGGTATGGATCGCGGGTTTCGCGTTGGCATTCGGAAGAGAATCATTGAAGGCTGCGCGCTTTCCTTTGATGTTTTTGTTTCTTTTCATTCCCCTACCGGAAGCGCTCCTCAGCAGAGTCGTGTATTTTCTTCAAAAGGGTTCGGCGGAAATATCAGCGTTGTTGTTTGGACTGACACCGCTGCCCGTTCTCCGAGAGGGTTTCGTATTTCATCTGCCGCGCTTCAGTATTGAGGTAGCCCGGGAATGCAGCGGGATCCGCTC
>Ga0210394_10000597_pt1 | contig 72423 bp, 57 predicted proteins | sample IncBWC12MmetaG_FD_160121 | JGI IMG/M metagenome (GOLD analysis project Ga0210394, IMG submission 160121) | Forest soil microbial communities from Barre Woods Harvard Forest LTER site, Petersham, Massachusetts, United States - Inc-BW-C-12-M | ecosystem: Environmental > Terrestrial > Soil >... | reverse complement strand
GCGTGATGTAGTTAGTGCTCAAATTATTCTTCAAAGGGCTCGGATAAGTCCTTCAAACCGTAACGCAGCGTAAGTAATCGCAAGCGTGGTTTGAGAAGCCGTCTCGTTTACGCGGCGGAGAAGTCACTGCAAGAGCGCCGGACAACTGGGATAATCCCTGATGCACGAGCTAAAACTGACTTCCCTCTTTCTGCTTGTAATCGCGCTGCTGAGTCCTTGCGCTATTCACGCGGAGCCGACCAGCAGCGCGAAGAACGTCGCGCCGTCCGCCGAGCAGGCCCCATCCGGCTCGCAGCAGCCCGCGCAGCCGAAAAATACGCTTTTGCTGACAGCCGGCGGGAATCACGCTCCGCTGTCAATCTCGCTGATGGAGTTCCGCGCCCTGCCGCACGTCACCATCACGGTCCACAACGCGCACGCCAATGCCGACGAGTCTTACTCGGGCGTGCCGCTGGCTGTGCTGCTCGCCAAGCTCGATGCGCCACTCGGTGAGAAACTGCGAGGCAAGGCGCTCGCAAGCTACATCGTCGCTTCAGGCTCCGATGGATACGCCGTGGTGCTATCCATCGCCGAAGCCGATCCCAGTTTTCACGGAGGCGAAATATTCGTGGCCGACGCTCGCGACGGTGAGCCCCTCGGCAAATCCGGGCCGTTCCAGTTGATCGTCTCCGACGACAAGCGCCCCGCCCGCTGGGTCCATAACCTCGTTTCTATTTCTCTGCAGTCGGCCAACTGACTCCCTCGCGGCATCTGATTCCCACCCGCCCACGTTTCGTATAGAATTGTTCGATTGTGCGGGCGCGAAAATAGTTTGCCGCTGCAAACCGTCCGCCGCAGCAACGGACGAGTCGATCAGCGCGGAGCGCAAGAAAATTCCAGCAGCCATGGGCTCGGCTCTAAAAATCCAATAGGCGATCGCTAAGCGCTCCATCAGCTCTTAGAACGCGATCCATACGCAACCAGAGGCCAACACACGATGCTCCTCGACAGCATAGGCATCCAGAAGATCCTGCCGCACCGCTACCCGTTCCTTTTGGTGGACGCCATTGAGGAAATGGAACCAAAAAAGCGGATCGTGGGAATCAAGAACGTCACCATCAACGAATATTTCTTTCAGGGCCATTTTCCCGGCAAGCCGGTGATGCCGGGCGTCCTGATCATCGAATCCATGGCGCAAATCGGGGGACTCCTGCTGCTGCTGGACATCGCAGACCGCGACAACAAGCTGCTTTACATGGCTGGAATTGATTACGCGCGCTTTCGTCGCCCTGTTATTCCTGGAGATCAGCTCAGAGTCGAAGCCAACGTCCTCAGCTTCAAAGGTCCTTTCTGTAAAATCGCCGCTTGGGCGCGCGTGAACGGCGAACTCGCCGTCGAAGCCACTTTGATGTGCGCAATGGTGGACATCAAGGCCGATGGCACGCCTGAACGCTCCACAAATTCCGTCGCGCACGTTCCGGTGAAGAAGTAGATGAGTGAGATTGATCCTCGCGCCGTCGTTGCGTCCACGGCGAAAATCGGCGAGGACGCAAAAATCGGCGCCTTTGCCGTCGTCGGCGGCGAAGTCGAACTTGGCGAAGGCTGCATTCTGGATCATCACGCCGTCGTGCAAGGCCCCGCGCGCCTGGGCCGCGCGAATCACCTCTATCCATTTGCGGTGGTCGGCGGCGATCCGCAGGACCTCACCTACAAAGGTGAGCGCGTCTCGATCGAAGTAGGCGACTACAACGAGTTCCACGAATTTTCCACCGTCAATCGTGGCACGGTGAAGGGCGGCGGCGTCACGCGTGTGGGCAGCAATAATCTGATCATGTCCTACGCGCACGTCGGACACGACAGCCAGATCGGCGATTTCAATATTCTGGTGAATGGCGCGACGCTCGCCGGCCACGTCACCATTGAAGACCACGCGCAGGTGGGCGCGTTCTGCCCCGTGCATCAGTTCTGCCGCATCGGCAAGCATTCCTACATTGCCGCGCACACCGTGATCACGCAGGACGTGCCGCCATTTTCGAAAATTGTGGCGCCGCGCGGCACGCGCTGCTTTGGCGTGAATCGCGTGGGCCTCGAGCGCCAGGGATTTTCCTCCGAGCGCATTCTGGCGATTGAAAAAGCCTACCGGCTGCTGCTGCGCTCGAAGTTGAATACTTCCCAAGCTCTGGAAAAGATGCGTGGAACCCTGGCGGACTCGCAGGACGTCATAACTTTAGTGCAATTTATCGAGTCGGCGTCCTCCGACCGAGGTCTGACGAAATAGCATGACGCTGCCAGTCACGGACAACAACGCGGCAGCCGCGATCTCCGCGAATTGGGGCCTGATCGCCGGCAACGGAGATTTTCCGTTTCTGGTGCTCGAAGGAGCCCGCAGCCGCGGCATCGAAATGGCCGTGATCGCGATTAAAGAAGAAGCTTCGCCGGGACTCGAACGCGTAGCGAAACGCCTGCACTGGGTCAGCTTGGGCGAACTGAGCCGCACGATCGACCTGCTGCACGAAGAGGGTGTAAAGCGCGCGGTGATGGCGGGGCAAGTAAAGCACAACAAAATTTTCAGTTCGATTCGCCCGGATTGGCGCCTGGCGAAGTTATTATTTTCGCTGCCGTCGAAAAATACCGATTCGCTGATTGGTGCAGTGGCGCGCGTTCTGGAGGATGAGGGGATCGAGCTGGTGGATTCCACCAAATTTCTCGGCCCGCTGCTGCCCGCGGCAGGCGTGCTCACTCGCCGCGCGCCGGATGAATCCGAAGCCGCGGACATCGCCTACGGCCGCGGTGTCGCGACGCAAATTGCCGGCCTCGACCTGGGGCAAATGATCGTGGTGCGCGACCGCGCCTGCGTCGCCATCGAAGCCATGGAAGGCACCGACGAAACCATCGAGCGCGCCGCCCGCCTTGCCGGCGGCCAGCGCCTGGTGGTGGTGAAGGTCAGCAAGCCGCGCCAGGATATGCGTTTCGATGTTCCGGTAGTCGGCCTGAAGACGATTGAGGTAATGAAGAGGTCCAACGCCACCGCGCTGGCAATTGACGCGGGAAGAACGCTGCTCTTCGACCGCGAAGCCATGATTCGCGCCGCAGACGATGCGGGCATCGCGATCGAAGCCTTCGCGCCGGAACGTGTTGCGGGCGACGACACGCAAAAATCGGCCGCCAAACGGAAATCGTGACGCGGACGTAGCTCAGGTTTTGACGTTGTAGCGGGCGACTTTGACTTCGATTCGGATTTTGTAGCGGGCAGCTAATTTTCGCGGCGCAAAAATCGGCCGCCACAAGGAAATCGTGCCAGAAAAACCCATCCGCGTTGCGGTAGTCGGCGTCGGAGACTTCGGGCGCAACCACGTCCGTGTCTGGTCCGAAATGGAAGGCGTGGAATTGGTAGGCATCGTGGACATCAACGCCGAACGCGCCGCGCAGGTAGCCGCCGAATTCAAAACGCGTGTCATCCGCGATTTCGAATCGCTCCAAGCGGAAAAAATTGACGCGCTCAGCCTCGCCGTGCCCACCAAGGATCATTCGCGCATCGGCTGCCGCCTCCTCGATTGGGGCATGGATGTGTTGGTGGAAAAGCCCATGGCCTCCTCGCTCGACGAAGCGGACGGACTGATCGCTTCCGCCCAGCGCAACAATCGCATTCTCCAAGTCGGCCACCTGGAGCGCTTCAATCCCGCCGTCACCGCGGCCCTGAATATCGTCTCCAAACCGATGTTCTTCGAAGTACACCGCCTGGGAGTTTTCACGCCGCGCAGTCTCGATATTGACGTAGTGTATGACGTGATGATCCATGACCTCGACATTCTTCTGGCGCTGGTGGGCGCACCGGTGGTCGATCTGAAAGCTGTCGGCATCCCCGTGATCACCGACAAAGTCGATATCGCGCAGGCCCGCATCGAGTTCGCAACCGGCACGGTCGCGAACGTCACCGCCAGTCGCGTTTCCACCGAACGCGTGCGCAAAATGCGCTTTTTCCAGGCGCACGAATATTTCTCGCTGGATTTCACGCGTCAGGATTTGCTGCGCGTGCGCGTCGAGCCCGGCTCGCCGCAGCCGCAGATCAATTTTGAAAAAGTTCCGACGTCTCCGGAAGAGCCGCTGCGCGCCGAACTGGGCGCGTTCTCGCGCTCCGTGCGCAATCGCCGCCCGCCCCGCGTGGATGGTGCCGCCGGTCGCGCCGCGCTGGAGCTCGCCGACCGCGTAATGGCAGGCATCCAGGAACACGCGCGGCGCGTCCAACTGGATGCCGTCGTCTCCCAGGACAATCGATGATTCCGCGAACGCTCGTTCCGACCGATGTGCGCCCGTTCACCGACAACGGTGACAAGAAGCCGCCGCGCCGGCTCACAACTTATATGGACGACCGCACCGTTGTCCCCTCCGATCTGTCCGACGCGCCGCCACTCACCGGGAAGACCAACATTCCGGAACATCTGCCGCTGGATGTCCTGATCGAGCGCAGCCTGGTCCCTCGCGGCCTGGGGGTGAAGCCATTCCAGCAATTTTTGCCGCCGTCGGAATATGCACCTCTCGCGATCCTCGACCGCCGCGTGGTGGTTCCCGCGTATGTGGAGCCGCCGGAACAGCGCGAGATTGACAGATTCGATCAGCCGCCGCAGATGACCGCGCAACTGCGCGAAATTGTCTCGCCCGATATTTTCAATACCGGCGAAGCCAACCTGCTCGTCGAGCCGGAAGACCGCAGGGACGCCAAGTGGGACGCCATTACGCGCGTAATTTCCGTCGCCGCGCACATCGCGTTCGTCATCTTTCTGATTTTTCTGCCGAAAATTTTCCCCACGCACGTGCCCACGCGCGAGGAAACCGAACTCGCCAGCAAGGAACTCGGTGTGGTTTATCTGCCCCCGGATGAGGGCGCGGTTTCGCGCCGTCCCTCGCCTCCTCCCGGACCCGTCGTGAAAATTAGCCCGAAAACGCTGAACAAAGTCGCTCCGCCGCGCGCCGAAGAACATCGCATCGAAGCCCCTCCGGTCGCTTCCGAGCGCCCGCCGTTGGATTTGCCCGCGGCGCCCACGCCGAAAGCGAACACCAGTCCGACACCCAATACCGCCACCGCGCCGCCGCCCCCGCCCGACTCGACATCGAGACTTTTGCCGGTGCTTCCGAAGGGGCCGCCGAGCCACTTGGATCTCGGCATACATGACGCGTCACCCGGCAAAGCGCTCCAGGATGACTTGCAGGATGCGGTCAAGCATGCCCCCAGCGGAGGCACGTACACTTCGGAAGGCACGGTTTCCGGCGGCGGAGGCAGAGGTGGTGGCCATGGCGGTCGCGGAGGAGGCGGCGCGCAGGCTGGAAACGGCGTCACGATTCTCACCCCGACCGAAGGCGTGGATTTTCAGAGCTACATTAATCGGCTGCTTGCGAAGTTGAAGCAGAATTGGGTCACCGCCATGCCCGAGTCTTTTTGGTTGGGCGACAAAGGCATCGTCGCGATTTCTTTCCGTATCAATCGCGATGGCAGTTTCCCCGGCGAAAGCCTCAGCCTGGATCGCACTTCCGGGAAGGAACCGCTCGATACTGCTGCGGAGTCCGCGATCCGCGCCACCAGCCCCTTCGAGCCGCTTCCGCCGCAATTCAAGGGTCCGTTCATCGATCTGCGCATCGGTTTTTACTACAACATTCAACCTGATGGCGCGACGCAGTAGCGCGCACCGGTGTGTTTCCTGCTTCGCCGTCATTCTGGGCGCACCGACGGATCTCGCTTCGCCTCGGCCGCGCACCCGCACAAGTCATCTTCAATTGCGACGCCCCGCGGTGATAACGTATCCACAGCAACCCATGAAACTGAATCGCACCCAAATAATCGGTGCCCTCCGCCGAGCCGCGCTCGTGTTACTCGCCCTCCTGCTACGCTACTGGAAATTCTCCGGATGAGCGCGCTGCCGCGGCTCGTAGTCGTATTCGGCCCCACCGCTTCCGGCAAATCCGCGCTAGGCATCGATCTCGCCGAAAAACTAGGCGGCGAAATCCTCGTCTGCGATTCCACCCAGCTCTATCGCCACTTCGATATCGGCACCGCAAAAGTTCCCGCAGCCGAGCGGCACGGCATTCCGCACCACCTGGTGGATCTAGTCGAGCCTAGCGAAATTTTCACAGCGGGTGATTACCGGCGCCGCGCCCTTGAAGTTCTGGAAGATCTGTGCAGCCGCAAAGCCTTGCCGATCCTAACCGCTGGAACCGGCCTGTATCTGCGCGCCCTCCTCGAAGGACTCGCCGATGCCCCGCAACGCTCCGAAGAAATCCGCGCGCGCCTGCGCCGAAAAGCCGAAAAGCGTGGCCCCGCCCATCTGCATCGCGCGCTCGCGCGCCTCGATCCAGAATCGGCCGCGCGGATTTCCGCCGCCGACACGCAAAAAATAATTCGCGCCATCGAATTGCGCCTGCTCACCGGAAAACCAGTCGGCGAAATCCATCGCAGCGGCCGCGACGCGCTGCAAGGCTACGAAATCATCAAGCTAGGCCTGCTGCCGCCCCGCGCCGCGCTCTACGCCCGCATTCACGCCCGCACGGATGCGATGCTCAAAGCCGGATGGCTCGCAGAAGTCCGCGCCCTCGTCGCAAGCGGCGTTCGAGCCGACGCCAAGCCATTCCAGTTCATCGGCTATTCGCAGCTGCGCGAACATCTCGCCGGGCGTCTCAGCGAAAAAGACGCCGTGCAACAAATCCAGCAAGCCACACGCCACTTCGCCAAACGCCAACTGACCTGGTTTCGCAAAGAATCCGGCGTGCACTGGCTCCCGGGCTTCGGCGACGCCCCGGAAATCACCGCAGCGGCCCTCGCAATCGTAAAATCGTAACCATCCCGCAACTTGACGCGCTCGACGCACTCCGGTATCGTTCCGCGGCACACAGAGAACACCACATGGCTACCGCAACTGCGCTTAAATCTTCTCCGCTGCAGCCCGACGATTGGATTCGCGCCGCGTTTGCGCGCCTTTCCACCGAGGGAATTGAATCGGTGCGCATTGAATTGCTGGCGCGCGACCTGGGCGTCAGCAAAGGCAGCTTCTACTGGCATTTTCAGGATCGCGAAGAGCTGCTGGCGAAAATGCTGGACCGCTGGGAAGGCGATGAAATCGCGTGGCTCGATGACACCGTCGTCACGCCGCAGGCTGCGGCGCGCTGGGCGCGCTTCGTTGAACATTGTGCTGATCTTTCGTGCGCGCGTCGCGAAGCGGCGCTGCGCGCGTGGGCTCGCCGCGACGAACGCGTAGCCGCGCGCATCTCCGGAATCGAGAAGAAACGCTCCGCGCATGTCTCCAGCGTCCTGCGCGATATTGGTTTCGCGCCCGCAGCCGCGGAATCCTGGGCGGAGGTCGCGTTGCTTGTGTATCTCGGCTGGCTGGACCGCGCCACGCGCGATCTCGAATTCCAGGTTTCCGGCCGCGGCCTCAGCCAATTCCTCTCCGACCTGATCCTCGCCGCCTCCGCGCGTTCTTCTGCTGCGACCGCAGGCTGAAATTCGCAACGTTCGATCTCCGCGCATTCGGCGTATAATCGGGCTACCAATGATTGAAATCTCCCGCACTTCGCACAGGGCCAGGGCCATTCCATCCGCATGAAGACCGCGCAATCGGTGGACAATCGCGAAAGCGTGCTGCTCGTCGGCGTGAGCCTGAAAAAAGCTCCGCGCGGGCGCGCTGGCGATCCTTCGGCCGCCGGCCGCGATTCGCTCGAAGAATTGCGCGAACTCGCCGAATCCGCCGGCGCGAAAATCGCCAGCAGCATTCTGCAGGTGCGCGACACGCTGGATCCCGCGACGCTCGTAGGACGCGGCAAGCTCGACGAAATCCGCGCCGAGGCCGAGCTGCGCCACGTCCCGCTCGTGATCGTGGACCACAATCTCACTCCCGTGCAGCTGCGCAATATGGAGAAGGGCATCGGCACGCGCGTAATTGACCGCACGCAGCTGATCCTGGATATTTTTGCGATGCACGCGCGCACGCGCGAAGGCCAGCTGCAGGTGGAGCTGGCGCAATTGAATTATTTGCTGCCGCGGCTCACCGGGCGCGGCGAAGAACTTTCCCGTCTGGGAGGCGGCATCGGCACGCGCGGCCCTGGCGAACAAAAATTGGAAACCGACCGGCGGCGCATTCGCGACCGCGTGAGCAAAATAAAGGATGCGATCGAAACCGTCCGCCGCCAGCGCACGACGCGCCGCCGCGCGCGCCAGGCCGTGCCGCTGGGCATGATCGCGCTGGTGGGTTACACCAACGCGGGAAAATCGACGCTCTTCAATGCGCTCACGCATGCAGACGTGCTCACGTCTTCGAAAATGTTCGCGACCCTCGACCCCACCGTGCGCGCCGTGCGTCTGCCCTCGCGCCGCCGCGCGCTGCTTTCGGACACGGTAGGATTTCTGCGCGATCTTCCACCCGATCTGATCGCGGCCTTCCGCGCCACGCTCGAAGAAGTGCAGGAAGCCGCGCTCATCGTGCAGGTGAGCGATATCTCGAATCCTCATCATGCCGAACAGGATGCGGACGTGCTGAAAGTCCTCACCGACCTCGGCGTGCAGGATCGCCCGCGCCTGCAAGTTTTCAACAAGACCGATCGACTGTCAGCCGAAGAACTCGCCGCGCTCACCAAAGCCAATGGCCGCAACGAAGATAAAATCTTCACCTCGGCCGTCACCGGCGCCGGCCTGGAAGACTTGCTGGCCCGCGTGGACGCCGCGCTCCCGGTCGATCCGCTGGTGCACGTGGATCTGCGCATCCCCCTCTCCGACGGCCGCAATCTCTCGCTCGTCCACGCCACAGGCCGCGTCCTCCACTCCGAAGTTTCCGACGGCCACATGCACCTGGAAGCCGAGCTACCAGAATCGCTCGTCCGCCGCCTCGAAGAGTTCGCGCAGCCTGCTGCGAGGAAAACCCCGCAGTCTCGCTGACGTCTCGTCCCGATATTTCCCGACATTGGTGTCCTTGTTGCGGTTAGAAAATCGTTTCTCGTTTGTTTCCATGGGTTTGCCGATTTTCTGAATCGGGTGTGTTGCGGTTCGAAATTGCGCGACGAGCGCCTCGCGACGGGTGCTACGTGAACCGTTCTTGCTCCGCTTCTGCCTGAACGGTGAAAAGTGCCGCAAAACGAGCGATTAGAGAATATTTTCCGGTCTGTTTTGTGTGCGTGAGGCGAATATTTAGTATCCGGGCACGAGCGATTGGACAGGGGGCGGTGGCCGGCTGCCGGGAAGCGACGATCTTTGGTCCGTGAAGCGCGAGAATCTGACGGGTTGCGGGCAGCGCGCAACCGACGCGCGAATTTTGAAAGGCTCTCATTTTTCTGACACTTCCAGCAGCGTAGCAACCGCACGAAAGAAAACTAGCTGTACGAATGAACCGAACAAGAACAGAACCAGTACTCACTGGCCGAAACGAGCGTGTGTGTGCTTTGCAATGCAAAGTACTTGACAATATGAATTGGAATCGCGAGAATGGGTGTGCGGCGGGAAAGGAATTCTTCAACTACGGAGCGAACGAATATGGTGAAGCGCATCGCTGCAATCGGTTTCATTCTGGTGTGCACTGCAATAGCCTGGGCCATCCTCGGCAGCACTATTTTTTACCGCACGTACTCCACGGATTCGCAATTAAAGGGACGTGTATCGTCGTCCTGGGGAACGGCGCAGGAGCAAACGCCACCTACGGCCGGCTACCAGGTTGTTTCGCACAAGCAGGTGGCCTTCACAGAAAACGGCGCGGCGGGTGTGCGCACGGTGGAGGAGAAGAGCTGGGTCACACTGCCACTGGAACAAACGCGCGCGAACGCCGCGCTGCGGCTGGATTACCGCAAGAAGGGGCTGCTCTGGTACAGCACGTATCAGGTGGATTTCGCCGGGGGCTATCGCTTCAGCAATCCCAGCGATCAACCGCAAGAAGTAACGTTCCGGATGCATTTGCCGGCGAGCCAGGCGGTGTACGACGACTTAAATTTCTCGGTCAACGACGTCTCCGTAGCCACAAGCAGTGAAAAAAACGAAGCTGTGGCGAAGCTACAGCTGCAACCCCACGAGACGGCCGCGTTGCGCGTCGCTTATCGCTCGCACGGCCTGGACAACTGGAGTTACGGATTCGGCGATGAAGTTACGCAGGTAAAAGATTTTCAGCTGCACATCACCACCAATTTCCCCGGCTTCGACCTGCTGGAAAATACGCTATCGCCGACGGAAGAGAGCCGCCAGCCGAACGGATGGGATCTGGTTTGGAGCTACAAGAACCTGGTGTCGGGCTACCATGTAGGAATCGCACTGCCGCAGAAGCTGCAGCCGGGCCCGCTCGCGGGACGCATCAGCTATTTCGCGCCCGTTTCATTGTTGTTCTTCTTTTTCGCTCTTTTTCTGCTGACGACTGTGCGGGGAATCGAGCTGCATCCCATGAATTATTTTTTTCTGGCGTGCGCGTTTTTTTCTTTCCATCTTTTGATGGCCTATCTGGTGGACCACGTCTCGATTCATGCCGCATTCGTGATTTGCTCAGCCGTTTCGATAGCGCTACTGCTGAGCTATCTGAGATTGGTTGCGGGGATGCGCGCGGCGTTGCTGGAGGCGGCCCTGGCGCAATTTGTGTACCTGGTGCTGTTCTCCTACGCTTTCTTCTTCGAGGGATTCACCGGTCTGGCGATCACCATTGGCGCAATTCTGACCCTGTTCATCGCGATGCAAACCACCGCGCGCATTGCGTGGTCGGAAAAGTTCGCCACGCGTTGACGCCGGTGACGTAGCAGCCTCGGCGCGCAGGATTCTAAGCGTTGAATTGTGCGCTCGCGGGCGGCAGAATGCTTGCGGGAGTGCACTCGCTTATGAAAACTTGGGCGTGGATTTTTGCGCTGATCCTGCTGCTGACTACCTGCGTGGCTATTCCTTCTGTGGCGCAAAAGGAGAAGACTGTGGCGGATCATGCTGCTGGAGCGTTTGACGTGAAGGTGGATGCGCAGGGGGATGCGGACAAGGCTGCGGGGTCCACTCTGGCAAGGTATTCGCTCGACAAGCAATATCACGGCGATTTGGAAGCGACGGCGAAGGGAACGATGCTGACGGCTGGCACCGATGTAAAAGGCTCGGCCGGCTACGTGGCGATCGAGCGGGTCACGGGGACGTTGAAGGGACGCAGCGGAAGTTTCGTCCTGCAGCATAGTGGGACGCTGACGCGCGGCGAGCCGCAGCAATCCATCACAGTGGTGCCGGATTCCGGGACGGGCCAGCTGGTCGGCATCGCCGGGAAGCTGACTGTGATTATTGCCGCGGGGAAACATTCGTACGAGTTTGACTACACTCTGCCGGCGGCGCAGTGAGCTGACGGCGGCTGATGGCTAGGCGGGTCGAATGCAACTCGAAGACACGCGGTAAGTACAACGCGAAAGGGATGGCGGTTACGCGCCGTCTTTTTTGTCGCGGCTGAAGCCACGACCTACAAAGATTATTGTCGGGGGGGCGCGGGTGCCGAGGAGGCTACGGGCTGGCGCGGCGTAGGACGGCGCTGGATTTTTCTGCGGCGGCTACTTGGTGGAAGAAGTCGCGCACTTCGGGGAGTTTTTCGGTAGGCACTACCACGCCTTTAACTTCGTAGACGCGTTTGTAATGCAGAACGTTGTCCTTCACCTCGACGTTGCTTTTGTAGGTGGCGTAGTCGCATTTGGCATCCACGGGTTGGGGAAGCTCATCAACGACGTAGCCGGCGGGCAGGGTAATGTCAAACATATCGGACTGCAGAGTCGTCCCCTCAAATTCAATAGGATATTTGCGCGTCTTTCCGGTGAGAATGCTGGAACCCTTGTCGCCAACGACGCGGGGGCGAATGATGAGCAGATTGCCGGCGGTTTTCGCGTAGGCGTCCACCGCGAATTTGTAATGCACCATCAGGTTCTCGTCATATTTTTCCAGATTGCCGAGCGAGGCGCTGGTGATAGAGAAATTCGTGAGCGACGTTCCCAGAAAACCCTCCAGCACTTTCTGGCGGTCAGCCGGAGTGGCGGTGAGATATTGCTCGCGGCTTTCCACAGCCGGGCCGCCCCAGCGCACTTCGTTCACTTCGCCGACTAGATCGCCGCCGGAACTGAGGCTTAGCGTGCCCGTGCGGAACAGCCGATTGGTGGCCGCTGGAAGCAGCGGAAGAGAAACCAGATCGGCGCCATCCTGCGCGACGACCAGCGCGTAATTGTCCTGCAAATAAGAAGGCAAGTATCCCAGCGGCACGTACGGATTGGTGGGATCGAAAAAAAGCAGTCGGCCGAACCGGGGCAGCTTCATGATCGCGTACAGGCCGGTGTCGGGAACAGAATCGGGCAACTGAATGGCCAGGATGACGTGGTTGAAGCGCAGGGACGGAAATTTTGGATTGATGATTCCACGCTCGGTGTTGATGGAGACGTAGTAGGAATCGATGCCGGCTTGCTTGAGCATGGTGCTGAGCAGCGTGGCCTTGTCCTTGCAGTCGCCATACTGGTGAGCAAAAACATCAGCTGCGGGATGCGGCTGCACTCCGCCGATGCCGACTTCAATCGCGACATAGCGGATGTTGCGCTGCATGTAGGACGCGAGCGCTTTCATTTTGGCGAGCGGATCGGAGAGCCCAGCAGTCAGTTCCGCAACCTTCTGTTGCAGCGCGGGCGAGGGATTGCGGCTGGATGACGTCAGGCCGGAATACCACACGCCGATATCGTTCCAGGTGCCGGTGCTTTTCGCGCGGAGCGCAGGATCGCGCGGAAAATATTTGATGACCATGCGACCACCCACCGCTTCAAAGGACGGCATATCCGGCTCGACCTCAATGGCCGGAACGTCCTGCATCTCCCAAACGTATTGATTTCCCGCAGAAGATTGCGGCTCCTGTTGCGCGAAGTTAGCCCAGTAGTTCGTGAATTCCCAACCCGCGGGAAGTTGCAGGGAGAAGCGCGCGCGGCGGGTGGGAATCTTGTCTTGAAACCACCAATCGTCTTCAAAAACAAACGGGCGTTGCCGCTGGACATATTCGAAGCCGACCACGCTGCCGACATTGGCTTCGGGAAAGCGAATGAACTTGGCGCGATTGTCGCTAAAAAGTTCACCATCGGCGAGGCTGACTTCCGTCGCCTCTTTTTCCTTCATTTCGATTTGCGTTCCATTCGGGAGAATCGTCCAGGCGCGGAAGAAGGAGATTTTGGTTTCATTGTCGAATATGACGACCGCATGCCCGTATGCTTCACGAGCTTCGGGGCGCAGAAGCTTGTAAGCGTAGCGGTGCCTGAGCTCGATCTCGCCGTTATCTTTGACAGTGGTTTGAAGTTCATCGAGCAGGACGACAGCGACGGCGTCTTTTGGGTAATCGGGCAATTTTTCTTGCGCGGCGGTGCGCAGCCAATCCGGGGTGTTGTCCGCGCGGACGCAGGGCGCCGAACAGAGCAGCGCCAGCGCCGCGGCGGCTGCGGCGCGGTTAATTTTTAGCGTTTTCGGCATTTTGCAGAACGATTTGGACTTCGTCATTTGATTTCACCGTGTTGAAGAACGAGCGAACCGCCGCGAAATACTCGACGGGAAGCAGCAGGGTATTTATCACCAGGTGGCGCTGCACTTCGGCGACAGAGCCTTGTTGCGACGCCGAAATGGAATAGTTGAGAGCTGGGCCGGGCTTGACCGTTTTCGATTCCGGAACAGTTTCGATCTTGTAACCTGGAGGGGCTTGAAACTTGAAATCGTCAAGTTCCTCATTGGGAAAGGGAAAATAAATGGCGTTGTGACGCACCGCGCTTTGAAATGCTTTGCTTTGCGGCACGACAAAGATGGTGGCGGGGATGAGAATGCGGCGTCCCACAGGACTGCCGAACGAGGAAAGATTCAAGTTGCCTTCGACGTGCAAGGGCTGGTCGGTCTTGTCCCAATTATCAATCTTGGTGAGTTCGAAAGAGGAGCCTGCAGGCAGCCAGGCCTTGATGGAGTCCTCCAGGGTTTTCTTGCGGCCGGTTTCATCCTGGAGATGGATTTTTCCGCGCCAAACTGCAGACTGCTGTCCGGTGAAATCCACCGTGAGTTTTCCGGTGGCGAGGCCCTCGGAATCCAGGGAGAGGTCGGCGTGGCGGACGATGGTCGCCTCGGCGCTGAGGGTGCCGGGAACGTCCACAAAATCATTGGGCTTCTTGCCGAGGCGTATGCCGCTGGTACTGGTCTCGAACCAGGGAAGAACGTCAAAGGGAAAATAGATGGATGCGGGGTCCAGGAAATAATCTTTGGAGCCGGCGCGAGCCCAGACAATGTCCGCGCCCAGCTCGCTGGGGTCGCGCAGTTGCGGATAGAAAGCATTATTACTGCGCGGAGCCACGAAAACTTCGGCGGACTCAAAGCCGGCGGCGCGCGCGAGTCCCACAAAAAGGAAATTCATTTCGCGGCCGTTGCCGTAACCGTGGTGCAGCATGTCCTCGACGTTGGAATTTTTCTTCAGGCTTTCCTGCTTGGCCTCTTTTTCGGACTTGCTCAGTTCCATGCTCAGGTCGCGGATCTGCTGCACGCGGACGTAAATCTTGCGCAGCTTGACCTCTGGTGAATCTGCGGGGCTGACGATTTTGGAAACTTCCTGCTCCAGGACGCTCTTTTTGTTGATGAAGTGTTCCAGGTCGTCGTCCCACTTCTTTGCGATGCGCGCCCAGTAACGGTCCTGGGTTTCATCGGGCGGCGTGCCTTGTTCCAGGCGATAAAATTCGACTCGGGCCTGCAGGCTTCGCAGCGGTGGCATGTAGGGCTCGTCCGCGATGCCAGGAATATCGTGAACGGTGAGCGCGTAGGTCCCGTTGGGTTGGCGCTCGGGACTGGCCTTGACGGACATCCCGAACTGGCGGAAATAGAGCGGGTAATTTTCATAGGACGAAACGTAGGGAAGAATGGAGAAACGCCCTTCGCGCGTAAATAGATCGCTGGAGAGAGTCCAGGACTGGTCGTACAAATAAAGAGGTTTGTACTGGCGGCGGTACTTGTACTCGATGATACAGCCGGGCTGGACGTCCGGAAGAGTGAAAGTTTTGGCGAGAATTTTTTCGCCGCTGCGCTTTTCGATGATTTTTTCGAAGGGCTTGCCTTCGAAGTTCACGATGCTGCCGTCGGGGCGGATGGTACGCGCGCGCACGCCTTGGATGTCGCTGGAATCCTTGAAAAACGGAATCTCGACATTGGCCTGGTCCGTTCCTTCCTGCGTGAAGATTTTGATGCGCAGGTATTCGTTGACGGAGGCGCCGTCAGTGCTCGTGTATTTCTCGTTCACGGCGCTTTCGCGGTACAGGATCATGGCGTGGGCGCCGGGGTTGGCGGGGTTGTCTTTCAGGGCGAGGTCGGCGGGAGGGATGGGGAGCCAATCGTCGCCGGCGGAGGACCGGCGCGGCACGATGGCAATGGCGCAAAGCAGAAGGGACGCGAATGCAGTAATGCAAATGAATCGCTGGGTTAGATTCATGGTGAAGCACGCTCCCAAGTTATGAGAAGAGAACAGGAGGCCGGGCTGCGGTGATGCGTTGAGCCGCGGGCCTGGGTACCCAGTTCTCAAGCGGTGACGTGAGCGACACGGTACCTCTAGTTGCAGGCGGTGTCAACGGTGCTGGGGGACAGTGCTGGGGGGACAGGTGTGTATTCGATTGAAATAATGCGGCTTGCTTGGGTTTGCTGGTGGTGCTAACTTGCCCGGCGGCGTGGGTCCAAATTGGCTTCGCCTTGCAGAATGAAGCCAGTGCAATGGCCACGGGGGCTTGATGGCGACGAAACAGTGGAGTTCGACGGCACCGCCGGCGGAATTTCGTCCCTATGTGGAGGCGGAGGAGAGCGTAGCGGAATTCAGCCTGCGCGCGGTGATTCTGGGATCGCTGTTCGGAGTGCTGTTCGGCGCTGTGTCCGTTTACGTAGGGTTGCGTGCAGGACTCACGGTGTCGGCCTCGATACCGATCGCGGTGCTTTCCATCAGCATCCTGCGCGCGTTCGGGCGTTCCACAATTCTGGAAAACAATATTGTACAGACTACCGGCTCGGCGGGCGAATCCGCCGCGGCAGGCGTTATTTTTTCCATGCCGGCGCTGATCTTCCTGGGATTTTCGCTGAACGCCGAATATTGGCGCATATTTTTTCTGGCACTGATGGGCGGATGGCTCGGCGTGCTGTTCATGATTCCGCTACGGCGGCAGTTGATCGTGAAAGAGCACGGCAACTTGACGTTTCCCGAAGGTACGGCTTGCGCGGACGTGCTCGTGGCGGGCGAGCGCGGCGGATCGTTTGCCGGCCGCGTGTTCTGGGGACTCGGCCTGGGCGGCGTCTACACATTTGCGATGAATACGCTGCACATGTGGCCTTCGCAGCCGGACTATCAGCCGAAATGGCTGCCGGGATCTTCGTTTCGCGCGAACATCACTTCGGAATATTTGGGAGTGGGTTACATCATCGGGCCGCGCGTTTCCGGAACGCTTTTTGCCGGTGGTGTGATTTCCTGGCTGGTGGTGATGCCGGCGATTAAATTTTTCGGGTCGCTTTCGGGGAATGTAGCGCTTTATCCCTCGACGATTCCGATCGGGCAGATGAGCCCCGATCAACTTTATAGCAGCTACATTCGTTCGATTGGGGCGGGGGCGGTGGCTGCTTCGGGGCTGATCACGTTGATCAAGACTTTGCCCACAATTTTTTCGGCGCTTTCGGCGGGGATCAAGGATATTCGTGCGAAGCAAGCGGCGGCGTCGGTGGCGGCTGTGGATCGCACGGAACGCGATATGTCCATGCGCGTGGTGCTCGTTGGATCGGCGGTGATTGTGGCAATGATGTGGGCGCTGCTGAAATTCAAGCCGATTCCGGGAGCGATGACCAGTGGCTTCTCGGATTTGCTCGCGGCGCTATTTGTGGTGGTGTTTGGATTTTTGTTTGTGACGGTCGCGTCGCGCATCAGCGGATTGATTGGGAATTCCTCGAATCCGATTAGCGGGATGACGATTGCGACTTTGATGGCTACGTGCGCGGTGTTCCTGGTGATTCACTGGACTTCGACGCCTTATCAGGTGCTCGCGCTGACGATTGGCGGCGTGGTGTGTATCGCTTCGGCGATTGCGGGCGCCACCTCGCAGGACTTGAAGACGGGGTACCTGGTGGGTGCGACGCCTTACTGGCAGCAGGTGGCGCTGGTGATTGGCGTTATGGTTTCGTCATTTGCGATTGGCGGCACGTTGATCCTGATGAACATCGGCCTGGCTCAATACAAACCGGTGCAGATTGCGTTAGACATTGATCATCTGCAGCCGGGCGTGGACGTGCAGGAGCGCGGCTATACGTACAACGGGAAAACTTACACGCTGGTGAATGCGCTGGGGTCGCACGAAGTGCCGGATGGAAAATATTTGTACGACCCTGCGACGCGGCAGATTGAAGTGCAGTGGGTGCAGGGAATCGGCAGCGATCAGGCGGCGGCGCCGCAGGCTCGTCTGATGGCGACGGTGATCAGCGGGATTTTGAATCAGCGGTTGCCGTGGCGGCTAGTCTTTCTGGGCGTGTTTTTGGTGATCGCGGTGGAGCTGTTGGGTGTGCGCTCGCTGCCGTTCGCAGTGGGATCGTATTTATCGATTGCGACGACGATGGCGATGTTCGCCGGCGGCCTGGTACGCTGGCTGGCCGAGCAGGGCCTGGAGAAAAAGAGCGACGCGGAGAGCGAAGTGAGTCCCGGATCGCTCTATGCCAGCGGATTGATTGCGGCCGGTGGCGTGTTTGGGCTGCTCGCGATCGTCCTGAATTTGCTGCAGGACCCGGAATTGAGCAAGCACGTGCCGCATTGGCTGGGCGTAGTGTTGCATTTGCCGTGGCCGGAAAAAATGTTCGCGCTAGGCGAAAAATTTCCAGCGCTTAGCAAAGCGCCGGGAGTAGGCGTGCTGCTCTTTGCGCTGCTGGCAATATCGCTATTCATTTCCGCGCGGAAAAAATTAGGACAGAGTTAGCGGGGCAAGTGTAGCGATGTGTCGCACACTCGCCCCGGTTCGGGTCGTCTACGATTTAGTACTTCTTTGGTTTTTCCTCGTGTGCGGGAGCCGATTCGCGCTGCGCCGGCGGTTTTGATTCGTGCGTGGCTGTTGGCTTGGGCTGCGATTGCGGCTTGGCCTCGGGTTTGGGTTCAGCCTTGGGTTCATGCGTCGCGGCTGGCTTTGATTCATGTGTTGCAGCCGGCTTTGCTTCGTGAGTTGCCGCTGGTTTGGGCTCCGCTTTCGGCTTGGCCTCGGCTTTCGGTTCATGCGTCACGGCCGGCTTTGATTCCGTCTTGGGCTTGGCTTCGGGCTTTGCTTCGTGAGTGGCCGCTGGTTTCGGTTCCGCTTTCGGCTTGGCTTCGGTCTTCGGTTCATGCGTCGCCGCAGGCTTTGCCTTTGTCTTGGGCTTGGTTTCGGTTTTCGGCTCGCGTGTTGTCGCGGGCTTCGACTCGGTCCTAGGCTTGGCCTCAGTCGTCGGTTCATGCGTCGTCGCAGGCTTTGATTCCGTGCGCGGCGTGGTTTCCGTTTTCGGCTCGGTCCGAGGTTTGGTTTCGGTGCGCGCGGAGCTTTCGCTGCGCGGCGTGGCTGCGGATCTGGGCTCCGTGTGCGAGCTGCCAATGCGGTCAGCCGCGGACGCTTTGGCCTGCACGACTCCAGGACCTTTGAACTCGCCTGGCCGCGCGGTCGCAACCACCGATGGGCGTCCGTGGTTGACGGAGGCGAACTGGTTGCGGTCGGAACGCGCCTCGCTCACGTGCTGCTCTTGAACTGACGTGGGCGCAGTGTGTTGTTCGTGTGCGAACCGTTCTTGCGCGGCAGTCGGCCGCGCGCTAACGCCGCCACGGCCACCGTTAAAGCTGACGTGCGAATCGTGCACGACGACGGTGTTCTGATAGACGTTATGGACGATGTTCACATTCACGTTGTTCACGCGGGAGTTGTAGAAGAAGTGGCCGTTGTCCCAGCGCCCGCCGAAGTAGCCAGCGCCGACGTAGCCGAAACCATAGTTGATACCGCCGTAGAAGCCGACTTCGGGGCCCCAGTAGCCCGCGTTCCATAGATAAGCGCCGTTGGACCAACCCCAGTAGCCGGGCGTCCAGAGCAGACCAACTGTGGGCGGTTCAACCCACGTGCCGGGAACCCAGAAATATCCGCCGTCGTCACTGTAGCTCCAGTAGCCGGGCGTCCAGATAAAGCCGTCGCCGGGGCAAACGGGTTGCGTGTAAACGGGGAGAACGGGTGGCGCGATGGTGACCGAAAGGACCACCTGCGCTGAAGCAGTTGATGGTGTAGCTGCAATCACGAATAGAGTTGCGGCGAGTGTGATACAAGTGGAAAGTCCGAGCGACTTAAGCGCCCGGCGTATATGAGAAATGTGCATCGGCTTCACCTCGTAAGAGAACTTGTGACAGGTGAAATGGTACGCGGCGCGGTGAATCGTGGCGATACGGCAATGTCTTTAGAGGCATACGGAACTTACCTTATGGACGCCAGGGCCGGGGGTGGAATATTTTGCTCGTGTTACCGAAGAAAATACCCGGCGGGTTCATGCCGCGCAAGTGCGACTTGAAGCGCTCTTCGAGTCCGAAGTAATTGACCGAATGGGAGTAATCCTTTCACGTCGCAAACGGGGATCGAAATGCGGGTTCTTGGTTTGGAGTTCTCTTCGGAGCGCACGAGGAGGCGACGATGAATAACAGATTCGACATATTCAAGAGACTACCAAACGGGAACACACTCTGGATTACCACGGTCGAGGGTCTGGTGGAAGCGAAACGTCGAATGGGCCGCCTGGCGGCAATCTCTGGTGGAGAATATTTCGTCTACTTACAGGGAGAAGGAATCGTAGCCGAGCTAGACCCGAGCTACCAGCACCGGGCGGAAGTTGCTTGATCGGGAAGCAAGCCCGCGCGGCGCGACGATCTGATTGTTGTTCCCGGCGCGGCTTTGACGGGATAGGTTACAGGGCGGGGAAAAGTGATACACCCCTCGACTTCGGCGGCATTGCGATTTCGGCTTCGTCATAAATACGTGTAGAAAAAATTTCGACGATCCGCGCGTGCGTTGCGGTGGCGGTTGGCGAGGGAGATTTCGATGAAGTTTAATGCGGTGTGAATACGGATTTTGGCGTGGTGGCATTTTCAGCGACTGTGACGATGGGTGATCGGAGTTTTAACGGAAAGTGATTCGGGAGAGGAATATTTCACCGGGCGCCGTGTTATTTTACGGGATTGGTCACTGTCGAAATTAGAAATTATTTCCTCGTCGTTGCGACATTGATATCCTTCTTGTTTACAGCAAGTTGCGGCGGAAATAATTGCCATTAAACCCCGCACCCCTCTTTTTGCACTATATTTTACAGTCCTGCGATTTCACGTCGCATGCGCCGATACCGACGTACTCACTAAAATTCGATGGAGCGGGACGACGCGCAAAATCCATTTGTCCGATAAGCGCACCTGGAACTCGGAGCGACAGATCAGCTAACGGACCACGAGGGGGTGCATTTCGCGAATAAGACTGGATGCATCTTTCAATTCCTAAGTTTAGACGCTGCGGGCAGAGGTATAGAATCCATGCGTTTCCCCCAAGCTCCTCGCAACGGCCCGCGGGGGAAGAACATGGAGAGGAATAATGAAAAGTCAGAAGATGCGTCTTTTCATGAAGTGTATTGTTCCTGTTGTCGCTGTTTTTTGGAGTCTTTCAGTCGCTTGCCCATCGGCGATGGCTCAGAATTCGAGCAACAGCGCCAAAATTGAAAACCTGAAGTTAATTGTCGATCGGCAACAGAAAGCGCTGGAGCAACAACAAGCGCAAATCCAGGCGCTGCAGTCCGCCTTGACGGAACAAAAGAAGATGCTGGTGAGCCTGGTGCAAGGAGCGACGAGCACTGACACGGCGAATCCGCCCACAAATCTCGAGACGAACAACCACCCGCAAGCGCAAAACGAACCATCCTCCGTTCCAAGTGAACAACAGCCGCTTACTCCCCAGCAGACGCAAGTAGAGGAAGAGTTGCAGCGTGGTCCGGAAATTGCCGACGTGACGCCCACCACACCGGCCCTCCAGTTAGGTCCTGCGAAGATTCGTCTAATCGGCTACCCTGCACTGACCTCGGTGTGGAGATCGAACAACAACGGCGGCAACGTGGCCACCAACTTCAACAACATTCTGTACGACAACACGGTTCCAGGCACGACCAGTGAATTCCGTCTATCGCCGCAGAGCACGCGCCTGGCGCTGCGCGTGGATGCCGACCTAAAATCCAGCCAAATCGCTGGATATTTCGAAATGGATTTTGTCGGTGCGCCCATCGGCGGAAATCTTGTGACGCAATCCGGTTATCCGTTCCGGATTCGTCAGGCTTGGTTGGACTGGCGCAAAGGAAAATGGGAGATGACCGGCGGGCAGTTGTGGTCGCTGATGACACCGAATAAGGAAGGTATTCTTCCGTGGCCGGCTGATATAGCCGCTCCCCAGGTGATTGATCTCAACTTTGTCGCTGGGTTTGTGGTTGGGCGCTATCCGCAATTCCGGCTCGTTTATCGGCCCTCTGAGAAGATGGCGTTCGGTTTTTCGGTCGAGAACCCTGAGCAGCAGGTGTCAAACAGTGTGGTATTCCCCTCCGCGCTGAGTAGCACGCTCTCGACACAATACAACAACGGCAGCAGCGGACTGAACGTGCCGAACATGACTCCGGATTTCGTCCTGAAGGGTTCGTTCGACAATAAGGTCATGGGCGGTCGCGCAATTCACTTCGATATCGGCACAGTGATGCGAACTTTTCGCAGTTGGGATGGGACCACCGCTTCGGGAAAAAGTTATGCGTTTGGTTGGGGCGTCGGTGCCAACTTCAACGTTGAGGTCACGAAGGGCGTGCGCTGGGTGTTGGACGGTTTTGCCGGTGACGGTGCGGGTCGCTATATCGGCGGCCTAGCTCCCGACGTAATCGTCAGGGCCGATGGCAGCATTTCGCCAATCCATTCGTATTCGTGGGTCAGCGGTTTCGAGTTTGCACCGAATAAACTTACGGGATTGTACTTCTACTACAGCGGCCTGTACGCGCAGAAGAACGCTACCTTAAACGGCGACGGCACCTGCTGCGTGGGATTCGGTTTTCCAGGTGCCAGCAACGCTGCCGACCGATTGATCGAGGAGGCTACGGGCGGCTACTCACGAGTGCTCTGGAAATATGAAAACATAGGGTCGGTGCAGTGGGGGCTGCAATACGCGCATGTTTGGGTCAATCCTTGGGCGGCTGCCAATGGTCCAAAGTCGGCCAACGCTAACATGGTGTTCAGTCAATTGCGCTTTAACTTGCCCTAAATCGGGCGGCGCAGTTAATCAGATGGGATGAGAAGGCCGGTCTCCAGCGGGATGCGATACGCTCCCAATGAACGATGCGCTCGAGGCGCAAAAAGGAGACCGACGATGAAGAAGATTAGCACTGTGCAGGTACTGGGGAACGAAATTTTGAAGCCAACCATCGGTGTGGATCTGGGAGATCGTTGGTCGTTCTACTGTGTTTTAGATGAGGCAGGTAAAATCATTCTGGAACAGAAAGTAGCGACGACACCGGAGGCAATGAAGCAGACGTTTGCAAAGATACCGCGAAGTCTGATCGCCCTGGAGACAGGAACACATTCGCCCTGGGCGAGCCGGCTGCTAACGGAGCTGGGGCACGAAGTGCTCGTGGCCCACGCACAAAAAGTGGAATTGATCACCAAGAGCAACCGCAAAGATGATCGACACGACGCGCGAACGCTGGCCAGACTGGCGCGCATCGATCCCGAGCTATTGGGGCCGGTGCGCCATCGCAGTGCCCAGGCGCAAATTCATCTGACGGTGATCCGGGCGCGAGCCGAACTGGTGAGTGCGCGAACGGCCTTGGTGAACGCCGCCCGCGGGTTGGTGAAGTCTTATGGCCAGCGGCTGCCCAAGTGTGGCACGCAGCAGGTGAACCGGGAGCTGGCCGTGGGATTGAACACGGAGTTGCGTGAGGTTCTGGAGCCGCTGCTCAAAGAAATCGAATCACTGAACGAGCGCATCCCGGAGTACGACGAGCGGATGGAGAAAATCGCCCAGGAAGTGTACCCGGAAGTGTGAAATTGGGGCAAAGCGACTTGTACGGCACGACTACCAGGAGTTGCACCTTGCCCAGCCTTGTCGAATTTTACCGATTACGCAGACATCCGGGCGTACGATGCGCGATCACAAGACTGTAAAATAGCGTGTAAAAATCGACCGATGGATTTAATACTCCTTATCGTTGGCGCAACTCGCTGTTAACAGTGCAGATGGAAAGGCAGTGCCAGCGCAGAAATAATTTCCGATTTCACCAACCACCCCTCGCGTGAAATATCATCGCTCACTGTGAAATATCCCTCTCCAGTATTTAATTCCGTCAAAACTCCGGTCTCTGTCCGTCGTCGTTGTTGAAAACACCCCGTCGAAATCCGCTTTGCGAACCGCCGCCGACAACGCACGGGCGGATCATCGGAATATTCTCGCGGATACTGGAAACGAAACGGGAACCTCAGCGACGAGGGGTGTATCACTTTTCCCCGCTCCGTAACCTAACCCCGGCGCGGCTTTGACTCCGGTGCTGGCGGCGTTTAGACTTGGGTACTGTGAGATCTATATCGCGCGGCGGCGGGTACATGTTTGACATCGGGAGTTACTTCCCGCCGGCGATCAAGCGGATATGCATCATCTGCGTTTCGGTTTTCTTCCTGCAAGAACTGTCCGCTTTACTTTTCCACGATGCCGGCGTGAGATTCTGGACATTCGGGCTGGGGCTGGTTCCCTACGCCGCGGTGTTCGGATTCCGGATCTGGCAGCCATTCACCTATATTTTCCTGCACGGCGGAATTCTGCACATTCTGTTCAATCTTTTATACCTGGCGATGTTCGGCGCGGATTTGGAGCGGGCTTGGGGCAGCCGTAAGTTTTACACATACTTCTTCGTTTGCGGAGTTGGCGCAGGCGTTGTGGACATCATTGTGAAATTGCTGCTAGACCCACACGGGCGCGGGACCGCGCTGGTGCCCACGATTGGAGCTTCCGGTGCGATTTATGGCGTGTTGCTGGCGGTGGCGGTGATCATGCCGCACCGGCAGGTGTGGGTGTTTCCGCTGCCGGTGACGGTGTCGATGCGCGTGTTTGTGATCGTGATGGGCGCGATTGAGTTTTTTAGCACGATTGGGGTCTCGGGCGACAACGTGAGCCATGTGTGCCATCTGGGCGGCATGTTGGTGGGATATATTTATTTGCGGCGCGGGTCTTATGGGTACAGCGTGCGGAATTATTTTTCGGATTGGAAGCGGCGGAGGTTGAAGAGGAAGTTTGAGGTTTATGTGCGGGATCATCAGGATAAGCCGCCTTCGAATCCGGATAATTGGGTGAACTAGGGTTCTGCGTCGGGCCGCATCCGTTCCGGTGCGGGAATTCATCGAGACACTTGAATTGAGTGTGGTGGTGTGTTTGCGGAGTTCAAAAGACTTAACACAGCGGGCACAGAGGAAAGGCGGAGGTAAATCGGAGAAGGCGGGAAGATTTACCGCAGAGAAGCAGAGTGCGCAGAGAAAGGCCAAAGCAAAACCGCCCGCCTAAAAAACAGGCGGCCGCTACAAATTCAGAGTCAATAGCAACGGCAAAGACAAGAGAGCCCGCGGGACGCCGGCGCTGCGGACACCGCGACGGTTAGCCGCCGATGCGGAGCAGGCGCATTAGATTTGTCGAGCCTGTGGTGCCGATGGGGGTGCCGGCTACTACGCCGATTATATCGCCGCGCTTTACTAGTTTTTCTTCGAGGAGGCGTTTTTCGGCGGTGGCGGCTAGCTTGTCAATGTCGTGGACGCTGCCCATGCTGCGCGGCAGGACGCCCCAATAGAGCGAAAGACGGCGGCGTGTTTGCTGGACTGGCGAAAAAGCAACAATCGGTGCGCGGGGGCGATACTTCGAAACAAGACCCGCGGACGAACCCTTCTCGGTAAATACGGCGACTACCTTCAGGTGAAGTTCTTCGGCGGCGTGGCAGATGGCTTCGGCGATGACTTCGTTGATTTGCAGATTGCCGGAGCGCGCGGGACGCGGCAGTTGCGTGACGCTGGCTTCGGCTTCGCGGATGATGCGGTCCATCATCATCACCGATTCCAGCGGATAGAGGCCCGCGGCGCTCTCGCCGGAAAGCATCAGCGCGTCGCTACCGTCGAAGATGGCGTTGGCGACATCGGATGCTTCGGCGCGCGTGGGGCGCGGATTTTTTTGCATGGAATCGAGCATTTGCGTGGCGGTGATCACCGGGATCAGCGCGTTGCGGGCCTTCAGGATGATCTGCTTTTGCACTACGGGAACTTTTTCCGGGCTCATTTCGACGCCCAGATCGCCGCGCGCAACCATCACGCCATCGGAGATAGCCAGAATTTCGTCGAGATTATCTATGGCTTCCGGTTTTTCGAGCTTGGAGATCACCGGCGTATCTTTTCCGGTGCGAGCGATGGCTTGCTTGGCGGCGCGGACGTCTGCTGCGGTACGCACGAAACTGATTGCCAAATAATCGGCGCCGATGGCCATGGCCGAGACCAGATCCTTGCGGTCTTTCGGAGTCATGGAGGGAATTTTGAGTTTGACGCCCGGGAGATTGATGCCTTTGTGTTCGCCGATGTCGCCGCCGTTTTCGACCTGGGTGATCACGTCCTGCCCGTGCACGGAGATGACGCGCAGGGCGACTTCGCCGTCGTTGAGCAGAACGCGGTCGCCTTTATGCACGGCTTCGGGCAGCGCGCGGAAGGTGGTGCTGACGCCTTCTTCGGTGCCGAGGATGTTGCGCGTGGTGATGGTGAAGCGCTGGCCGAAGCGCAGGCGCACGGGTTTGCCGCCGACGAGCTTGCCGGTGCGGATTTTTGGTCCCTGCAAGTCGGCGAGAATGCCGATAGGCTTCTCGTAGTGGGCGGAAGCACGGCGCACGGCCGCAACCATGCGGGCGCGGTCTTCGTGCGTGCCGTGAGAAAAATTCAAGCGGGCGACGTCCATTCCGGCATGCACCAGTTTCTCGATCATGTTGTACGAGGAGGTGGCGGGGCCGAGGGTACAGACTATTTTTGCTCTGCGGGCATTTATCATGTCTATTTGGTCACCGAGAAATCATTCACGATTGCGAAGAGAAATTCAATGCCCTTGTGAAAAGAATCGAGTGGGATGCGTTCGTTGTCAGCGTGAAAACGGGACATATCATCGTCGTTGAGCGGGAAGGGAATCAAGCCGTAGGCCTGCACGTTGCGCAGGCGCAGCGGAGTGGAATCCGTGAAGTAGGTGGACATGAGCGGAACGACAGGCGCGCCGGGATAGCTTTTGGCGGTGACACGGGTGATGGTGTTGTAAAAATCGGATGTGAGTGAGGAGGACGGAGCTGTTTCGGACAGGGGCAGCTGCGGCTCGAACTGGATCGCGGGATCGCTTACCAATTGCTGCAGCTTTGCGAGGAGCGGAGCGAGTTGGTTGCCCGGGAGCAGGCGGACGTTGATGGTGGCGCGCGCCTCGGAAGGAATCACGTTGGCGCGAATGCCAGCGCGCAGCACGGTCGGAGTGGCGGTGTCGTGCAGCATCGCATTCCAAGCGGGACTCTGATTGGAAATTACGCGGGCGGCATGTTCACCGCGATCGGACGTGTCTAGCGAGCGCATCCATTTGGCCGTTTCTTCATCCTGGAGCGGGGCGAGCGCCTGGAAATAGGCGCGGGTGATGGAATTAAATTGCACGGGAGCTTCGTAATTGCCGATTTTTTCGATGGCGGCGGAGAGATGGACGACGGGATTGTCTTTCCGAGGCATCGAGGCGTGGCCGGAGGTGCCTTTGGCAATCACGTCCACATTTGCGGGAACTTTTTCGCTGACTTGCACGCCGATGTATTGCGGCTTGCCGCCCGTCAGGAAAACGCCGCCGCCTTCGTTGATAGCGTAGCCGGCGGCGATTTTGTCCCAGTGTTTATCCACGGCAAATAACATGCCGGTGGTGCCGTAGGCTTCTTCATCGCCTTCGGCGAGGAAGATCACGTCGCGGTTCAGATGCGCGCCGGAGCGTTTCAGTTCGATGAAGACGGCGAGATTCGCGGCGAGCATGCCTTTGTCGTCAACGGCGCCGCGGCCGTAGAGGTAGCCGTCTTTTATGGTTGCGGCGAAAGGATCTTCGGTCCATTTGGATTTGTCGACGCCGACTACGTCGAGATGAGCCATCAATAGCAGGGCGCGGGAAGAATCGGGCAGGGAGCCGGAGGAGAGGCGAGCGACGATGAATCCGCGGCCGGGAGTGCTTTCGAAAATTTCAGAGGGGATGCCTTCTTTGGTTAGGATAGCGGCGATGTATTTTGCGGCTACCAGTTCGTTGCCTGGGGGATTGGTGGTGTCTATGCGCAGCAGGCCTTGCAGCCAGCCCAGTGCGTCAATTTGAATCTGGGAAAGCGACGGATTCGCCGTGGACGGGTATTGCGGCGATGTCGGAACGGACTGTGCTTGACCAGCCGTGGCAGTGAGAAGGAATGCTATCAGGACAAGAATCGGAAGCGGAATGCGCGCACGCGCCATCCTGGATTTCCCCCCAGAAAGTGAAATTCAATCGCAGAGCAGAAGACCAATTCATACTATCATGCTGCCGGATGCGGTTCCGGCGGCGAGACGCGGGGCGTTTTCTGCACAGCAATCTCGGTGGAACGGGTGGAGGTGGCGGTCCATCCCAAAAGGCGCACGGACGCATCTTACTTGGCGCGCGGACGCGTGTGGGCGGGTTGCGAAACGAGGGGGAGCACGAAATTGAAGACATGGATGCGAGTGGCGCTGTTGGGGATTTTGATTGTGGCGCTGGGTGTGCCGCCGGGGACGTTGACATCGTACGCGCGGCAGCAGGAAGGCCCGGTGACGCCGGCACCGGCGCAACAGCCGGGCGCCGCGCCGAAGCAGCCGAGCGGACAGCAGCAGCCGGCGGATGCGGGAAAACCGCAATCGCAAGCGCCGCAGGTGGCCATCGCGGTGCAATCGAACGTGGTGAATATTGACGCGGTGGTGACCGATTTCGAAGGGAACATTATCACCGGATTGCAGAAGCAGAATTTCCGAGTGTTGGATGATAACCAGCCGCAACAGATCAGCAACTTTGGCGCGAGCGAAGCACCGATCACGATTGTGGTGCTGATGGAATTCAGCCGGCGGATGGGAAGTTACTTTGGATATCGCGGAAAAATGTGGGCGTATAACTTTCTGGATCATTTGAACCAGAAGGATTGGGTGGCGTTCAAGACTTTCGATTTGAAGACGACTATGGTGTCGGACTTCACGCAGGACAAGCGGGCGGTGGCGCAGGAAGTGGCGCAGCTTTATTTTCCGGATTTCAGCGAGGCGAATTTGTTTGATGCGACGCTGGAAACTTTGGATCAGCTGCGCGACGTGAAAGGGAAGAGGTCGATTTTGATTATTGCGTCCGGTTACGACACGTTCAGCAAACACACTTTGGACCAGACTTTTAAGCCGCTGAAGGAAACGGACGTGACGATTTTCTGCGTGGGGATGGGCGGGGCTTTGGATGCTATGGGAATTCACGAACGGAGCATGACTGGGCCGGAGTTCGCCAGCGTGAACTATTTGCAGGCGGAGAACCAGTTGAAGACTTTTGCGGAGATGACTGGCGGGTGGGCTTGGTTTCCGCGGTTTGAAGGCGAGATGAACGATATTTTTAATTCCGTGGCGGTTTTTCTGCGCAACCAGTACACGATTGGATTTACGCCATCGACGCCGCCGGATGGGAAGGTGCACAAGCTGAGGGTGGAGATATTGGATAACGACGGTAATCCGTTTATGACGTTGGACAAGAAGGGCCACAAGAAGAAGATCGTGGTGAATGCACGGGAGTGGTATACGTCGCCGAAGCCGAGCACGGGGAGTTAGGCCAGTATCAGCGCCGCTAACGCGGGCACGGCATGCCGTGCCCCTACGCCGCTCGCAAACGCCTCGGTGATATCCGCAGAATGCGGTCTTCGTGTTTCGAAACACCTGACAACACGCTTCGGCGCCTCAGCAAGAAAGCAGATCCCCGGCTGCGTCCCGCGCCCGTCCCGCAGTCGCGGGACGGGAAAGAAAAAGCGCGGGGCTTGGTTCGGGATGACACGGGGAATTTACTGTTTGATGCGTATAACGTCGAGCTGGTTCGCGGCTAACGAGCAGAAGTATTTTTTCGTGGATCATTTTTTCGGGATGCGGAGATCGCGGCCGGACATTTCTGGGGGCTCGGGGACTTCCAGGACGCCTAGGAGCGTGGGGGCGATATCGCGGAGCGAACCGCCGGGCGTTAATTGGGTGCGGCCATTTTCTGTGAGCAGGATGAAGGGGACGGGGTTGGTGGTGTGATAGGTGTGGGCGCCGCCGCTGACGGGGTCGATCATGGTTTCGGCATTGCCGTGGTCGGCGGTGATGATCCAGGCGCCGCCGCGCGGTTGGAGGGATTGAAAAAGTCTGCCGAGGCATTCGTCCACGGTTTCGACGGCTTGGATGGTCGCTTCGAGCTTGCCGGAGTGGCCGACCATGTCCGCGTTTGCGAAATTCATGATGATGGCGTCGAAATTTCCTTTTTCGATGGCGTGGATTACGGTGTCGGCGACGCCTGCGGCCGACATTTCCGGTTTTAAATCGTAGGTGGGTACTTTCTGCGACGGCACGACGACGCGTTCTTCCCCCGGAAACGGTTTTTCTACTCCGCCATTGAAGAAATAGGTGACGTGCGCGTATTTTTCGGTTTCGGCGACGCGCAGATTTTTGTAGTCCTGCTCGGCGAATACGTTGGCGAGGATTTGTTCGAGTTTTTCCGGGGCGATCAGGTAGCGCAGCCAGGGCCAGGCTTTGTCATATTGCGTGGTCGCGACGAAGAAAAGATTTTTCGGGCGCGCGGAGTCCGCGAATTCTTTGAAGCCCGGCTCGACGAGGGCACGGGTGGTTTCGCGGGCGCGGTCGGCGCGGAAATTGAAGAAAATCACGGCGTCGTCGTCGCGGATTACGCCGCGCGGGACTGCGAGTTTCCCGGGGGCTGGTTCGGTGGTGATGACGGTGGGGACTACGAATTCGTCCGTGACACCTTTTTCGTAGCTCGCGCGGACGGCGGCGATGGGGTCGGCGAATTTTGCATCGGCTTCGCCGTGGGTCATGGCGCGATAGGATTTTTCGATGCGGTCCCAGCGATTGTCGCGATCCATGGCGTAGTAGCGGCCGATTACCGTGGCAATTTGGCCGACGCCGTACTCGCGCATTTTCTGTTCCAGGGCGCGCAGGAAATCGATGCCGCTGTTGGGCGGGGTGTCGCGGCCGTCCATGAAGCAGTGGACGAAGACGCGCGTGACTTTATTTTCGCGGGCCATGCGGAGTAACGCGTAGAGATGCTCGATGTGGGAGTGCACACCGCCATCGCTGAGGAGGCCGAGCAGATGCAGCTGATGCCCGCTGCCGCATTCCATGGCTTCGCGCAGCAGCGGCTGGCGCGAGAATTCACCGCTGGCGATGAGTTGATCGATGCGGGCGATGTCCATGTGCACGATGCGGCCGGCGCCGATATTCAGATGGCCGACTTCGCTGTTGCCCATTTGTCCTTCGGGGAGACCGACGGCAGGGCCGGAGGTCTGGATGAGCGTGTTGGGAAATTCCTTGAGCAGGCGATCGTAATTTGGTTTGCGCGCCAGGGCGATGGCGTTGCCTTTGCTTTCGGCGCGGTAACCCCAGCCGTCGAGGACGGTGAGGACGATGGGTTTCGGGCGTTTATTTTGTTGGGTCATGTCGCGGGCCAGAATACCTTATCGCGGGCCGGTGTTCCATTTCACTGGCTCGGCACTGCGTTTTCGCATGCAAGAGCGTGTTCAGTTGGCGCTACGGACGCAAGGCGCTGCGGCCCGGGAAGCGGGCTGCTTTACCCAGAGCTTCTTCGATGCGGAGGAGTTGGTTGTATTTCGCGATGCGGTCGGTGCGGGAGGCGGAGCCGGTTTTGATCTGACCGGTGCCCATGGCGACGACGAAATCGGCTAGGAAGGTGTCTTCGGTTTCGCCGCTGCGATGGGAGACGATGGCGGCGTAATTTGCTTGGCGCGCCATTTCTACCGCTTCGACGGTTTCGCTGACCGTGCCGATCTGATTGAGCTTGATCAGGATGGCGTTGCCGATTTTTTCGGAAATGCCGCGGGCGAAAATTTTCGGGTTGGTGACGAAAACATCGTCGCCGACCAGCTGGATTTTCTTGCCGAGGTCGCGCGTGATGATTTTCCAGCCGTCCCAATCGTCTTCGGAGAGGCCGTCTTCGATGGAGACGATGGGATATTTGGCCGCCCAGGCTTCCCAGAATTTCACCATCTCCGCGGGGCTGCGCTCGGATTTGTCGGACTTCTTGAAAACATATTTCTTTGTGGCGCGGTCGTAGAATTCGCTCGAGGCGGGGTCAATGGCGATGGCGATCTGTTCGCCGGGCTTGTAGCCTGCGGCGGTGATGGCTTCTATGACGCGCTCCAGAGCTTCTTCATTGGATTTCAGGTTGGGCGCGAAGCCGCCTTCATCGCCGACTGCCGTGGAGTAGCCGTTCTTCTTCAAAACGGACTTCAGATGGTGGAAAACCTCGACGCCCCAGCGCAGGGCTTCGCGGAAATTTGGCGCGCCGACGGGCATCACCATGAATTCCTGCACGTCCACGGAATTATCGGCGTGGGCGCCGCCGTTGACGATGTTCATCATGGGGACGGGGAGGGTGTTCGCGGACCGGTCGCTGGAATAGCGCGCAAGATATTGGTAAAGCGGCTCTGCAAGCTGAGCAGCAGCGGCGCGGGCTGCGGCCATGGAAACTGCGAGGATGGCGTTTGCGCCGAAATTGGATTTGTTCGGAGTGGCATCGGCGTCGATCATTTTGCGATCGAGCGTGTGCTGTTCGGCGGCATCGAGTCCGGTGACGGCTTTGGCGATGGCGCCGTTCACGTGGCTGACAGCTTTCAGCACGCCTTTGCCGAGATAGCGCGATTTGTCGCCGTCGCGGAGTTCGTTGGCTTCCAGTTCGCCTGTCGATGCGCCGGAAGGAACCGCCGCGCGACCGACGGCGCCGCCTTCGACGTGGACGTCGGCTTCAACAGTGGGATTGCCGCGGGAATCGATGATTTCCCGCCCGTGGACTCTGACGATTTTCGTGGACATGTCGCTCCTGTGGAGTGAGTCGTTATTTGTGCGACGAACATCGTAAACGGTTTGGGGTGGGTGGTACAAGGCGGGGATGGGGGCGGGGAATCCGTGCGTGACTGCGACGCGATGAAATGCGGGGCGAGTCCCGCATGCGCGGGACCCGCCGCTACAGCCTGCGAGACGCCGGCGCTACGAAAACCGGACGGCAGAATCGCTGGTGCTATTCGGGCTCTTCGATCATGGATTCGGGGCGCACGACTACGACTACGCCGTGCTCGGTGACCGAGTATCGCGCGCGGTCGGCTTCGGTGTCGTAGCCGATTACGGTGCCTTCGGGCAGGCTGACGTGGCGGTCAATGATGGCGCGGCGAATGCGGCAGCTGCGGCCGACGATCACGTGGTTGAAAATGATGCATTGATCCACTTCGCTGTAGCTATTGACGCGCACGTCGAGGCCGAGAACGGATTTGGTGACGCGTCCGCCGGAAACGATGGAGCCTGAGCCGACGATGGAATCGAGAGCGACGCCCATGCGCGAGGGATCGGCAAAAACGAATTTGCCGGGCGGGTATTGCTGCTGCCAGGTGTGCAGCGGCCAGCTCTTGTCGTAGAGGTTGAAGACCGGGGAAACGGAAACCAGGTCCATGTTGGCTTCGTGGTACGCCTCGACGGTGCCGACATCGCGCCAGTACGATTCTTCTTTTTTATTTTCGTCGCGAAAATTGTAGGCGAAGACACGGTGCTTATCGATGATGCGCGGAATGATGTCCTTGCCGAAATCGTGATTGGAGTTGGGGTTTTCGGCGTCGGCGATGAGCACAGGAACGAGAAGTTGCGTATTGAAAAGATAGACGCCCATCGACGCGTTCACTTTGTCGGGATGGATGCGGGAGCGCTTGGGCTCAGCGGGTTTTTCCTCGAAGCCGATGATGCGCCAGTCCCTGTCGGTTTCCAGCACACCGAAACTGCCGGCGGCTTCCTGGGGATCGACTTCAAAGGTGGCGACGGTGACGTCGGCGCCAGCTTCGACGTGCTGCTCGAGCATCTTCTGATAATTCATTTTGTAAATATGGTCGCCGGAAAGAATGAAGACAAAATTGGATTGCTCGGAGCCGATGGAGTAGATGTTCTGATAGACCGCGTCGGCGGTGCCCTGATACCAGTGCTGCGAGACGCGCATCTGCGGAGTAAGGACTTCGATGAAATCGCCGTGACCCATCAGCAAAGACCAGCCGCGGCGCACGTGGCGATTGAGGCTGAGAGCTTTGTATTGGGTGAGGACGAAGACGCGGCGCAGATCGCTGTTCAGGCAATTGGAGAGAGTGACGTCAATGATGCGGTAGATGCCGCCGAAGGGAACAGCGGGTTTGGCGCGATCGCGGGTGAGGGGCCAAAGGCGTTCGCCCTGGCCACCGGCCAGCAGGACCGCAAGTGCGTTGCGCATCAGAGGCATGGAAGCGATCCTCCCGAAAGTGCAGGGCTGGCGAAGGACATTCTAACAGCAACGGCGAGCGCGCCGAAAGGGCGCGTGGGACAGTTCAGCGGATAAGCGACGGTCGTAAAACGGCATCGCGTCCGCGACTTGAGCTGGAAGTCATAACCAGCCATGATGATAACTAGAGAGTTACAGAGGGCGGTTTTTGGCGCTTTGGCAATTTACCCCTTGACTTACGGGGTAGCGGGCGATAGAAGAACTTGGCAATTGCCGATTCGGGTGTGAACCGGCTACACTGGTGGTAACCCACACAGTGCAACTCAACAATTCAACGGGGAACGGGGGTGAATACGCGTGGCAGAAGTTGTCATTCAAGAGGGAGAATCTCTGGAGAATGCACTCCGACGCTTCAAGAGAAAGGTGCAGTCGGAAGACATAATCAAAGAGATTAAAAAGCACAGCTACTACATGAAACCAGGTGAAAGGCGGCGTGCGAAAGAAGCCCTCTCGCGTAAGCGTCTCCGAAAAAAGCAACGGCGTGAGCAAGACTAGGCGACCATATAACCGGGGTCCATTCAAATGGTTCGGCCGGTGAGGTGAGGGAAGCGTGAATTTTCCGGGCACGCCCCCGCATTCTTCCGGCTAGGACCGTTCCGCTGCTACTCCTGTTCCAGCAAGGCTTTGGAGCAGCGTATGGAATACCATGACAGGGTTTTGAAGTGCGCTGAATGTTCGGCTGAGTTCGTTTTCACCGCCGGCGAGCAAATGTTTTTCGCCGACAAGGGCTTCAAGAACGAGCCCAAGCGGTGCAAGGCGTGCAAGGCCAATCGCTCGGCGGGCACAACGGCAGGTTCCGGCAGCGTGCAACGTGTCGAAACCAAGACGGTGTGCTCACAATGCGGGAAAGAAACAACCGTACCGTTCAAGCCTACACAAGGACGCCCGGTATATTGCCGCGAATGTTTCCAGCAGCGGCGATCCGTCGGGCCACAGAGCATCGCGGCGCCGTAAGAAGCGCGTCGTTTTTTGTGATGGTTTGAACGCGGCCGAGCGAAGTTCCCGGCGATTCGAACTCCGATCGGGTAGCGTGATCGGAGGGCGAGTCCGGAAAAAAGGGATATCTATCTTCAAAGGCTCTTCTTGGCGTGAAAACGCTGCGGAGAGCCTTTTTATTTTTTGGACGTGCTGTTGCTGAATGTTATTCGCTGTTCGCTGCTTGCGATTTGGTATTTGATGATAGCTAAGCGGCGGCACGCGCCGGGTTGGCGGGTGCAATTTCGCGGAGTGTGGCTAGGAATGCTTCGGTTTCTGGCTGCGTGCCGATGGTGACGCGCAGAAAATTAGGCATGGAGGCGAAGCGGCGTCCGACGATGACGTTGCGCGCCCGGAATTGTTCGATGATAGGTCTTACTTCTGCGCCGAGGTCGAGCATCACGAAATTGGCTTGCGAAGGGATGAAGGGGCGAGAGTCCTTGGTTAGTTCGGTGCAGAGCCATTGGCGCGTGGCGTTGAGCTGAGCGCGGCAGGTCGCGACGTGATCATTGTCCGCAAGGCTGGCGAGCGCGGCTTGCAAGACGGCGGCGTTGCCGTTGTCCTGCAGAAGCTCTGCATGGAGGCGGGCGATGGGTTCCTTGGCGCCGATGGCGTAGCCCAGGCGCATTCCCGCCATGCCGTAGATTTTTGAAAACGTGCGCGCGACGATGACGTTGGGATACGCGGGGATGAATTCCAGGGCGCTCGAGTAGCGCCGGTCGTCGGCGAGATGGTAGTAGGCTTCGTCGACCACGATCAGGGTGGTGGGCGGCACGGCTTGCACGAACGCGGCGAGTTCATCGCGCGTGACGATGGTGCCGGTGGGATTATTGGGATTGCAGATGTAGGCGACGCCTGTTTTCGAGGTGCAGGCCGCGGCCATTTTCGGGAGGTCGTGGCGATAGTCGGAGGTGAGCGGGATTAGAACGGCATTGGAGTGCAGCACGCGAGCGTAATCGAGCACGGCTTCGAAAGTGGGCGCGGCGGCTACGACGTTGCGGGTGGGATCGAGGAAGGCGTCGTCGGCGGCGCGGAGGATTTCCGTAGAGCCGCAGCCGAGGATGATATTTTCGGGCTTCACGTTGAATTTTTGCGCAAGCGCGGCGATCACCTGGCGATAGGCTTCGTCGGGGTAGCGGTTGGAGAGCGCAGCGCAATCGGCCAGGGCTGCGCGGGCTTTCGCTGAGGCGCCGTAGGGATTTTCGTTAAAGTTCAGGCGAATGGGGCCTGCGGGCATCGGTTTGGTTTGCGGCGCATCCAATGGGTGCGGGGCGAGGCTCGACAGGTTGGGAGCGGCTAGGGCGGCGGCTAGCGTTTGGCTGAGGACGCGCGAGAAATCGCGGCGGGTGTGGGTGGCGGCGGTCATGGAGTGCTCCTCTGGGGAAAATGCTGCGGGATGATAGCGCTCGAGGGGTGGAGAAACAACCTTCGAGTTGTGTGACGCGCGATTTTGAGCGGCGGCGGCCCTTCGATCCCGCACCGGGGGATCTCAGGATGAATCGCGCTGCAGCGCGATTCACAAGCCGCCGCGAGTTGGAGTTGAGGTGCGGGGTGTTGATTGTGAAAGCGGGAGCCCTTCGATCCTGCCGCCGGGAGGCTCTCAAGACGAGCAAGCTCCCGCACTGCAAAGAAGTTGGCTTTGAAATTTACGGATCGGCGGGGAGGAAGACATGGCTGCGAAGCGGAAGAGCAATTCGGCGACGAAGAGCAAGTCTGCAAAGAAGGCGGGCGCGAAGCAGCTGGTTGTGAAGACTGGGCGCGATGGGAACGATAAGGCTTTGCGCGAGCAATTGGGGAAAGTTCTTGACTGGCATGAGGCGCATGCGGATTGGAAGCAGGCGCTGGCGGGCCTGGACCCGGCGCATCGGGGAGTGCGGCCGGCGGGATCGCCGCATTCGGTGTGGGATTTGCTGGAGCACGTGCGGCTGGTGCAGCGGGACATTCTGGAATTCACTTTGAACCCGAAACATGTATCGCCGGATTGGCCATCGGGATATTGGCCGAAAGGTCTGGCGCCGAAGGATGACGCGGAGTGGGAGAACAGCGTGAAAGAGTTCTTCCATGATTTGCAAGAGATGGAGAAACTGGTGAGCAATCCGCGCACGGATCTTTTCGCTAAGATTCCGCAGGGCACGGGGCAGACCGTTTTGCGCCAGGTCTTGCTGCTGGTTGATCACAATTCGAATCATTTGGGACAGCTGGTGCTGGTGCGGCGGTTATTGGGAGCGTGGTAGAAAATCGGGCGAAGGTTTTCTCGGGCGTGCGCAGGCCTTGTTATAATAGTGTCGTGATAATCAGAGGAGCGAAATGGTTGTGAAGATTTGGGGACATTCATGAGCGATCAGCAAACAATTGTGGACTCCGCGGCGGCGCAGGAGGCGCAGGAGCGCGTCTGGGACGCATTCCGGCGCTGGGGATATCTGCAGGCGAATCTGGATCCGCTGGGGGACATGGCGCCGCTGGTCCTGCCGGAACTGGAGGCGAGCGGCGCGGACGCGGCGGCCGCGAGGCGAGTTTATTGCGGGACGATCGGCGTGGAATTCATGCACATTCCCGAGCGCGAGAAGCGGGAATGGATTCAAGCGCGCATGGAAGCAGATGCGCCGGAAGTAGATCGCGGGCGAATTCTGGAATGGCTGGTGCGCGCGGAAATTTTCGAGCAGGTGCTGCAGACGCGTTATTTGGGAACCAAGCGCTATTCGCTGGAGGGTGAGGCGGCGCTACTGCCGTTGCTGGACGCGATCCTGGAAGCATCGTGCGAACAGGGAGCGGTGCAGGCGGTGCTCTCGATGAGCCACCGCGGGCGGTTGAACGTGATGGTGCACGTGGTGGGGCGCGACGCGGCGGAAGTATTCGCGCGATTTGAGGACGTGGACCCGCGCAGCGTGCTGGGCGGCGGCGATGTGAAGTATCACATGGGAGCAACAGGGGAGTTTTCGACAGCGGGCGGAAAAAAAGTAGGCATGCACCTGGTATCGAACCCGAGTCACCTGGAAGCGGTGGATCCGGTGGCGATCGGGCGCACGCGCGCGAAGCAGACGCGGCGCGGTGACGCAGGCTTGCGGCATGTGGTGCCGGTACTGATGCACGGAGACGCGGCGTTCGCCGGGCAAGGAGTTTGCGCGGAGACGCTGAATATGGCGGGCGTCGAGGGATTCACGGTGGGCGGGTCGGTGCACATCATCGTGAATAATCTGATCGGGTTCACGACGATTCCGCGCGATTCGCAATCTTCGCGATTCTCTTCGGATTTGGCCAAGCGGCTGCCGATTCCGATTTTTCACGTTAACTCGGAAGATCCGGACGCGGTGGCGCGCGTGGGGCGGTTGGCGGCGGAGTATCGCTATGCGTTTGGGACACCGGTGGTGGTGGATTTGATTGGCTATCGGCGTCATGGGCACAGCGAAGTGGATGACCCCACGATCACGCAGCCCTTGCGTTACCGGAAGATTGATGCGCATCCGCCACTGTGGGAGATTTACTCCGAAAAAATCGGCGTAGACGCGGCGCCGATTGTGCAGCGCGTGCGTGCGGAATTGGATGCGGCGCAAAAGAAGGCTCTGGAGTTGGAGAAAAATCCGCCGCTGCGGAAGCTGCCGCCTTATTGGGATGCGTACCGCGGCGGGCGTTACAGCGCTGCCCTGGAAGTTGACACGGGCGTGCCGCGGGCCGAGCTGGCGGCGATCGGCGAAGTTTTGGCGCGCTATCCCGAGGGATTTCACATTCATCCGAAAGTGAAAAAGCTTCTCGAGCAGCGGCTGGAAATGGCACAGGGCAAGCGGCCGCTGGATTACGGAATGGCGGAAGCGCTGGCGTTTGGTTCGCTGCTGAAACAGCGCGTGCCGGTGCGGTTGAGTGGACAAGACAGCCGCCGCGGGACATTTAATCAGAGGCACGCGGCGCTGATTGATATCGAAACGGAAGAGGAGTACGTGCCGCTGCAGCATCTGGGGCACGGCGAAGCTTGGTTCGAGGCCATCAATTCGACGCTGTCGGAAGCAGCGGTGCTGGGATTCGAATACGGCTTCAGCCGCGATTTTCCGGAGGCGCTGGTTTTGTGGGAAGCACAGTTCGGGGATTTTGCGAACGGCGCGCAGATTATCATTGACCAATTTATTTCCGCCGGTGAGGACAAGTGGAATTTGCTGTCGGGTGTGGTGCTGCTACTGCCGCACGGTTATGAGGGGCAGGGGCCGGAGCATTCCAGCGCGCGCATCGAGCGATTTTTGCAATTGGCGGCGCGAGACAATATGCAGATTTGCCAGCCGACGACGGCGGCGCAGTATTTTCATTTGCTGCGGAGGCAGGCCTTACGCGCTTGGCGCAAGCCGCTGGTGGTGTTCACGCCGAAAAGCATGTTGCGGAATCCGGCGGCTTCTTCCTCGCTGGCGGATTTGGGCGCGGCGCGATTTCAGACGGTGATTCCGGATCGCGGGGATGGTTCGGCGGAACGCGTGCTGCTATGCACGGGAAAAATCGGGCACGAATTGATGGCGGAGCGGAAGCGGCGCAAGGATTCTTCCACGGCGATTATTTTTCTGGAGCAGCTGTATCCCTTTCCCGAAGCGGAATTGGCGGCGGAGATGGATCGCCACAGGAAGGCGCGGGAGTTTGTGTGGGTGCAGGAAGAGCCGGCGAATATGGGCGCGCTGGCGTTTTTGCTGCCGCGGCTCGAACGATTGGCGCGCGGGCGCGGAGTGCTTTCGATCAAGCGTTCGGCGAGCGCGAGCCCGGCGACAGGTTCGCACAAGGCGCATGAGATGGAGCAGCACACGCTTTTGACGCTGGCGTTTGGTGGGGCTGAGAAAAGCTGAGTGCAAGTTACGTTCTTCTGTTGAAGGCCTCTGCATTTCGCCGCAGTGCGATTGCCAGCAGGTGCGTGCGGGTCGTCGCGGCATATGCGATGGCTGTGTCGCAGCTACGGCGCTCCTGATCTTTTTTTCATCATTTCCTACCCCTTCCGGGGTGGGCTAGCTTATGCCCCGCCTGTGGCGCTGCTGCGTCGCGGCATTTCGAGCCGCGCCTTCCGAGCAACACCCCTTTTGAGGCAGCCATTCGCGAGATGTCCTTCGTTCCCTGCGGTTATTTTCTAGAAATTATGAAGCTTTGCGGGCCTGGGCCGTGCCGCAGTTCGTTCAGTGTGAAGCCTGCTTTGCGGAACATTTGATCGTATTCGGAATAGGGGTAGGCGTCGCCGCCGCGCGTGTTGCCGAGCATGAGCATGCTGAAGGAGGCGGGGATGGGCGGCGAGACGCGGTCTTCGTTGGGCACGAATTCCACGGTAACCACGCGACCATTTGGCTTCAGCGCGGCGTGAGCCTTGCGCAAGATCGTGTCAATCGTTTGCGGATCGAAATGGTGCAGAAAGCCGGTTAGCAGCACGATGTCGTAATCCTTCCCGAAATCCACTTCGAACGCGCTGCCGGGTATGTGGTGATGGCGCGCGGCCACGCCTGCACCTTTGGCATTCTCGTGGGCCACTTTCAATACTTCCGGCCAATCCAGGGCGAAAATTTCCGCGTTGGGATTCTGTTTGGCGATGGTGACGCCGTACATGCCATGGCCTGCGGCGACGTCGAGCACTTTCCATTTTTCACCGGCGCTGGCCTGGAGCGTTTCGGCGACGGCCTTGGCGTTGATGCCCTGCAAGCCGCTCATGGAACGCGCAAATTCCACCCATTTGGAACTGTCCGGCGCCGCGGTGGATTGCTCGCCCTTTAGCGAAGTGCCGGCGCGAACAATCGCGGTGAGATCCTGATAGAGGTTCATCATTTCCGGCAGCGCCAGGAAGTTGGCGGCCGCGCCCATGTAAGCCGGCGAGCGGCGATTGAGAAATACGGCGGAATCATCGGCGAGGGCATATTCCTGGCCGTTTTTGAGCAGGAATCCGTTGATGACCAGGTAGTCGCACAGAATGCGGATGCCTCGCTCGCTGCATTCGCAGCGTTTGGCGATGGAGGCTTGCGTCGTGGCGCCGGCGGCGATGGCTGAAAATACGTCCAGCTCGATTGCGGTTTTCAGCGCGGCGGTTTTTTGGTAGGCGTTCAGCGTTTCGAAGATACGCTCGGGAGTAACGTTGGCAGGTCCGGGTGCGGTGGTCATGGGAGTCGCTCCTAGATTTTAGAATGCGCTAGCGAGTAGCGGAGTTTTCCGCGAAGCACCAGTGAACGAATTCGGGTTTGTAGGTTGCGACGACTGCGGGCGGGACGTCGGATTCGTTCAGCTGGTGAAACGTGAAATTAATTTCGCCGCTTGGCCGCACAGCGCCGAGCAGAAAGCCGTAAACATTGGTCGCGGCGGCTTGCGCGTCTGATTTTTCTGGCGGCAGGGCGTAACGAACTGCTCCCGCAGTGCCGACAATCCATCCGGGTAGCACGCCGCCGTGTTCGCGCCAGTATGCTGTGTTGAAAACGCCAGCCATATAGAAATGCTGGTGGCTGGCTAGGACGTAGACGAGCTTGTGCGATTCGTTCTGCGCTTTCAGCAGGTCCGCATAAACGCGGCGGCCGCTGGCAACGCCGGCGGGCGAATCGTCCATGGCGTGATTCGCGGCGATGGAGTCGGGCAGGGCCTCGTGCATACCGACGACGATGGTGTGAGTCTCCGGATTGCCAGCATCGCGCGCGAGAATTTTTTCGAACCACTTGAGCTGGTCCGCGTCGAATTCGTTGTTGACGGCGTTGTCGAGGGTAATGAAATCCACTCCGTCTTGAATCCAGTGGTAGTAGGTGGTGAGCCTGTGGGCGTTTGGGTCGTCGCCGAGACGTTGTTTTCGAAGTACGGGCGTTTCGAGCCAGTCGGCGAATTGAATCAGGTACATTTCACGGGTGTGCGGCCAAACGGTTTCGTGATTTCCGATGCCGAGGAAAACAGGCAGCGAGCCAAAGGCGGCGATTTGATTCTGCAGGAAATCATCCCAGACGGTTTGTTGATAGGCGCTGATGCTCAGGGGCTTGGCGAGGTGCTCGGGCTGATGCTCGATGTCTTCGTCGAAGTCGGAGTTTTTGCGGAAGTCGCCGAGGTGCCAGTAGAAGGTGGCAGCACTTTTTTGCACGCCGGCCGCGATGGCGGGCATGACGACGTCACCGCAATTGCGGGAATCGCCGGAGACGGCGAAGCGCCAGGTGGCGTCGGGAGCGGAGGATTGCGCGGACGCCACACCGGGAAATAAGCAGAGCATCGCGAATGCCAGGAACGGCGCGGCGAAGATGATGCGGCGAGGAATCATATTAAATTACGCAGTTCCTCCGGCTAAAAGTGACAAGCGATTGTAGTTTTTCAGGATGACGTTAGCAACGGGGGTGATGTGGGATTCGCGGCGGGCAGCGCGACAAAATCGCTTGGGGAATGCGGACGACTTCGCTACATTTCTGGCGCGTCAGTTGGGGCGCGATTTCGTGGCCGGGCCGAGGTGAAGGAAATGCAGATTGAACCGTTTGAGCTGGAACGCTGGCAATCGGTGTGGGAGAACAAAGTCGAGCTGAATATTTCCGAGAGCGGGGTGCAGCCGCTGACGACGGCGGAGCTGGTGCCGGATCCCGAGCAGCTGCGGAAAATATTGGATGTGCAGCAGCTGTATCCGCAGACGAATGGCAGCGAGGAATTGCGTTCGCGGATCGCGGAACTGTATCCGGGCGCGAGCGCGGAAAATGTGCTGGTGACTTGCGGCGGGTCGGAGGCGAATTACGTGTCCACCTGGTCGCTGATTGAGCCGGGCGACGAAGTGGTGTTCATGATGCCGAATTACATGCAGATCGCGGGCGTGGCGCGGGCGATGGGCGCGACGGTGAAGCCGCTTTGGTTGCGCGAAGCGCTGGACTGGGGCATCAATGTGGACGATCTGCCGCGGGTCGTGACGCCGAAAACGAAATTGATCGCGATTTGCAACCCCAGCAATCCCACGGGAGCGGTGTTGCGCGAAGACATGCGCGCGGCAGTGGTGGCGGCTGCCGCGAAAGTGGGGGCGTGGATTATCTCGGACGAGGTGTATCGCGGCGCGGAATTCGATGACGCGATGACGGCGACGATGTGGGGCAGTTACGAACGCATGTTGTGCACGGCGGGGCTTTCGAAAGCGTTCAGCTTGCCGGGATTGCGCACGGGATGGGTGATCGGCGCACCGAATGTGATCGAGAAACTGTGGAGTTATCACGACTACACCAGCATCGGGCCTTCGATGCTCACGGACCGGCTGGCTTCGGTGGCTCTGGAGCCTGAACGGCGCGCGTGGATTTTAAATCGCACGCGGGAATTCGTGCGGCGCAATTATCCGCCGCTGCGGGCGTGGTTGGACGCGCATGCGGAGACGTTTTCACACGTGGCGCCGAAGGCTGGCGCGATCGCCTGGGCCGGATTGCGCGACGGCAGGAACTCGGCGCTGATGGCGGAAGAGCTGCGCGTGAAAAAAAGCGTGCTGCTGGTGCCGGGCGACCAGGTCGGGATGGAAGGGTTCGTGCGGTTTGGTTTTGGAGGCGACCCGGAACATTTGCAGAAGGCACGGGGGCGGATTGATGAGTGGTTGGGAGAAACGCAGGCGGCCAGAGCGCGATGATCGGCGGCGGGGGAAAGCAGATCCCTCGCTGCGTCCCGCGCCCGCCGAACTACGGCGCGAAAGAAAAAGCGCAGGACTCCGTTCGGGGTGACTCGCGAGGTATGTCTCAACGAGCCGTGAGATTACGCTGCGACGTTAATGATTCGGCATCGTGCGCGGGATCTGCGCGCTTATGGAAACGCGCGGATGGTAACTTTGGAAGATAAAGTCGGATGAGGGGTCAGCCCGACATGTCTCTTCCAATGCCCGCTCCCAAGGCGGTGCTGCGCATCGTCATTAATTTCTGTTTGGTCGGCTGGGGAGCTGCGATCATCGCGCAGGCCAGCCGCATGCGGCCTGGCTATGTGCGGCTACCGTGGCTGCACGATTTGGCGATTTTCTTTTTCTTCTCGCTGGTGGCCTTCGCACTTTTCTTCGCGGAATATCAGCTGGTGCAGGGACTCACCAAGCACGACCTTAACGTGACGCTGGGGTACGTCCAGTCGTTGGGTTGCTTTCTGTTGCTACTGAGCGGTTTGTGGGGAATTTATTACGCGAACGGCAGGGGACTTACGACGCCTTCGAACCCGGCCTTTACGGAGAACGCGCTGCTGGCGATTTATATTTTTGGGCACGTGATCTTCTTGGGGAATGTGATCTGGAGTTATGTCCGGGAGGGAAGCGCGCGATGACACCACTGGCGGCTGCGGATAAACCCGCTGAAATATTCGGCTGGCCGAGCTCGCCCGCGCGGCTCTTCGGAATCGCGGCGGCGTTTTTCGTGGTGATCGAAACGATTCTGCTTATGGCGGGAGTTCTGAAGTCGCGCTTGCCCGTAATGCGAGAGGGACAGATCCAGCAGGTGCAGATTGCGGCTTTGTGGCTGATGGTGGCAGCGCCGTTCGCGCTGTTTGCGCTAATGTACGCGGGGCTTGAGCTCACGGCTAGGCGCGTATTCGAACAATCGCCGACGCGGATTCATTTTGTGTGCACGCTTTTTGCGGTGCTGGAAACGGTTCGCGTGTATTTGGGTTGGGCCGCGACCACGGCCAGCCCGACCCCGGCGGAGCTTACGATGCAGGATTTCGGTGGGGTGGGCGCGTTTCTGATTTTGGCGGTGGGCGCATTTATCTGGAATCTCGCCGCGAGCAAAGCCAAGCTTCCGCATTCGCGATAGCTCATGCCTTTCTTTTCCTTCATCAACTCGCAGACGGCTTCACAAAATTCGTCCGCCGGCGTTGCGCAACGCACGATGAAGAGCCTTCCTGGTTCGGTGCGCGTGTCTCGATTACTCCCGCTGTGCCTGCTGGCGTTCTGCGCGACGATGCCTGTGCTGGCACAGGAATCGCATTGGGAAACGCTTAACACGCGGGTGAAAAATCTCTACACGCGGGAGAAATACGCGGAGGTGCTGCCCATCGCCGAAGAAATGTTACAGACCGCGGAAGAAGCGTGGGGACCGAACGATTCACGCGTCGCGGTCAGCCTGGACGATCTGGCGTCCATCCGCAGCGCACAGGATAATTTTGCCGCGGCCGAGCCGCTGGCGCAGCGCGCCCTAAAGATCCTGGAGGCCGCTACTCCGCCGGATCCGCGCAAGGTCGCCAATGCTTTGGATACGCTTGCATCGGTTTACATGAAGGCCGGAAAACTCGCTGCAGCGCAGAACTTTGCAGAGCGCGCGCTCGAGATTCAACAGAAGGCGCTGCCAGCTAACGATCCGGATATCGGCGTTACGCTCGCCGGGATCGCCAGCTTGTACCAGATGCAGTTCCAATACGCGAAGTACGGTGAGATGGAGGAGTATTACAAGCGCGCGATTGCCATTCTGGAAAAAGCGAATGGGCCGAAAGATCCTCAGCTGGCCACGGTGCTGGGAAATTTCGCGCGGGTGTATTCGATGTCCGGCCGAGACTCTGAGGCCGTGCCTCTTTTTGCGCGGGAGGTGGCGATCAAGGAAGTGATTTTGGGACCCGACAATCCAAACGTGTTCACAGAGCGGTGCCTATTAGCCGGGGCACAGGAGGCGGCGCGGCAGTATGCGGATGCGGAGCAAACTTACCAGCGCATTGTGAGCAGCGCGCGGGTGCAGGAACGCCCGGATAGAGATTTTCAGGTTTCCGGGTTATACGATGCGCTGAGCCGCGTGCAGCACATCCAGGGAAAAAATGTGGAGGCGGAGGACTCGGCGTTGCGCGCGGTGCTGGTGATTCAGGATGCTCGCGGGGCTGAGGATGCCGAAATGATGGAGCCGCTCGGGCGGCTCGCGCGGCTCTATGACGAGGAAAAGAAATATTCGCAGGCGGAGCAGACCTACCAGCGAGTGCTGGCCGTTACCGAAAAGAACGACAAACCGCAGAGTGTGCGGATCGCCATGATTTTCGATGAGCTGATCAGGCTCGACGAAGCGCAGGGCAAGTTTGCGGAAGCAGAACCGTACTACCTGCGACGCATCGGGTTCTGGGACCAGAGCGCACAACCTGATGCGGCGATCATCGCCCGGCAAAACTATGCGGCCTTCTTGCGTAAATTGAACCGCGAGGCGGAAGCGGCGGCGGTCGATAGCCAGGCGCGGGAACTGCGTCTGAAGCAACAGGCTGCGCAGATGAAAGATGAGGACATCGCAAACATGAAGTGGGGCCTGGTGGGACTGGAAGCCGTCGCCTTACAGCAGGGTTTTGGAGTTGCTTACAGCCAGGCTGCCGATTCACTGACAGACTATGCGACGATCGTGCGTCTGAAGGGACGAACGGAGGAAGCGAAGAATGTGGCGGCGCGCGCGCAGAGCATGCGCGACCACGGCGATTACTCCGGCCCGGAATCGTTTGCCGCGTGGCTGATCGAGATGATGGATCGGATGAACAGTAACAGTCCTGGGTCGGTGCAATGGCTGGGGGTCGCGGAAAGTCTGGAAAACACCGCGGGATTACTGCGCAAAGTGAATCGGCCGACGGACGCAGGCATTCTCGAAGCAAGAGCCATGGCCCTGCGCGCGCAAGTCCCTGCCGCACGGCCGTAGGTCTTTACGATACGGGATCGCGTGCGTTGGTATGTCGTATCGCGCGGCGAGCCACTTACTTTTGTTCGCTGGCGGATTGTTCCTGGGGGACTTCGGTTTTGTGCCAGCTGGAATCGGGATCGAATTTCTTCATGGCTTTGACGATGGATTCGGTGTTCTTGCCCAGATCCTTCTCGTATACGACACCGTTGCTGCCGACGATGAAAGTCATCACGCCAGATGAGCGGTATTCCGCGGGATAAGCCACGAACGCGAAGCCGCCCTTCATTTTGCCGGCGGCGATATAGTTTTTCGAGCCGCCGGGGGCATGGTGTCCCTGGGCGTAGAGGATGTGGAAGTAGTAGCCGTGGAACGGGGTGGGTCCGCCTTCGGGAATGTTTTCGTAACCTTCGGCCACGGCGGAGGCGATGAGTGGACCGATCGGGCTTTGCGCAGTGCCCGCCGCTGCTTTCCAGTAGAGACCGTCGTGCTGTCCTTCGGTGCTAAAGAATTTCTGCGCGTAGGCGTCGTGACTCTGCGAGTAGTAATCCTTCTGCGCCGCTACGAGTTCCTGGCAGACGCGGATAGTTGTGACTTCGTTGCGGCCGACGCGGCGGTAGAGAATTTCCTTGGTTCCGGCTTCGGTGTCGAAATACCACACGTTACCCTTGTGCACCAGCGGAATGGGCGCAGGCCAATTCTCCGCGCCGATGTATAGCGTGGTGGTGCCGTCGGGTTCGTTCACCAGGCGATGCATTTGCTCATACTTTTTCGCGAAGTTGGCGTGCATCTCCTTGTCCTGGACGTCGTCGCCGGAATAAACGACCTGTTTGCCGTCCGGGCCGAAGATATCGAGCATGGCCTTTTCATCGTTGCTCTGCGTCGCGTTGAAGAGCGCATTGCCGGCTTCTTCGGCGGATGCGAAGGTTTTCTGGCCCTGCTGCTGCGCCTGGGAGATGGCGGGCATTGAGCCCAGGAAGAGGATAGCGACTGCTGCGAATTTTCGAAGATTGCCCCACTGCCGAGCTGCAAAATTCAGGTTCGTTTGCCGCATAGGTCTGTTCTCCGTTTTAATAAGTCGCGCGAATGCCCCGCTACTTTCCTTCGCGAACTGTTACGAATGTTTTAACAGTAGGAACATTTTAGGAATTTGATTAGCGATGGCCGCCGCCGTGACCGCCGCCACCGCCGTGGAATCCGCCACCACCGCCACCGAAGCTGGCACTGCCGCGCGAAGAATAACTGCGCGCCTCGCCGCCATGGTCATAGCCGCTGAAGCCGCTGGAGCGGGTGCCGGTCTGACCGCGGCCTTGATCGAATCCCCGCGCGGCCTGATTATTTCCGTGAAAAGGAGTGTCCCGGCCGCCGGGATTGTTGTAGACATTCCCGGCGCCGCGTTGCACGTTGTTCCCGCCGCCGCGTTGCACGTTGTTCGCGACACCGCGTTCACCTCCCGCACGGTAGTAATTGTTTCGGTTGTAAAAGGTATTGCTGCGGGAGTAGTAGCGATTATTGTTGTAGATTACGCCGCGACCGCCCCAGCCGACGCCCCAGTGGCCCCAACCCCATCCGTACCCGCCCCAGAAACCGATACCGAAACCGATTCCTCCCCAATAAATAGACGGGCCGCCGAACCAGATTCCGGGATACGGATACCAACCAGGCCAGGCTACGACGGGATATCCATAAACCAGCCAGGGGTCATACGCAGGGACGTATACAACGTCCGGTGAAGCGGGCTGTATGACGATGTCTGAGCCTTGCGTCTGGACGGTCTGCTGCGGCGTGTCCTTCAAATTGCCGGCTTGCTGCGCTTTCTGCCGCATCACCTGAATCGCGTCCATTACGTTCTGTTCCTGGTTGTAGTAGGCGTCGCCCAGAGACGAGGTCCAGGAGATATTTTTGTCCATGTTTCCCAGCACGGTGGGAAACGCGCAGAGGGCCTTCACGCTGGGGTCCCAGGATTGCTGGTCCACAGCCTTCGCGAGCGCGTCGCCCTTCAGATCGGGATTGGATTGCACCCAGCGGTCGGCTTCGACGATCTCGGCGGGAAAAGTAGCCGCCGCGAGAACCTGCGCCACGAGCGAATCCGGGTAGAGCGCGATGGGTGCTACGAGCTGCTGCAACTGCTCTGGTGTTTGCTGCGTGTAGGGCGGCGCTTGCGAGGGTTGCGCCTGGGCCTGCGCATCGTCCTGGGCGGCGGACACAGTTTGCGGCAACACCGGAAGCAACAGCGATAATGCCAGCAGGCAGGCGAGAATTTGCCGGGCTGAAAGCGAACGAATATTAGAGCTGGCTGCTATACGCTTGAAGACGTTCATGTTCGTGAGGCTCCGGACCAGCTGCATGACTTGAGCCCTCCTGTGTAATGAGATGCGCGACGGGGAAGTTAGGTTTCGTCAAGGCCGCTGGGCTACCGGGCGGTTCCAGCAGCCATATTCCGCTGCTTACGGCGGGAATGTCAACGTTGAAGAAATTCTTGCGGTGGGCGTCGCGCTGCGTAGGTTGTTTTGGCGACGTCAACGCTGTGGCGCCGGGGGATCGCTGGAGCGGAGGAAGTAGTGGGGCTTGTCCAGATCGGCGCGGACTGCTACGTCGAAGAAGCCGACCATCATTTCATCGTAGGTTTGATCGCCCCAGCGGACAGCGGCGTCAGGATCGGGATTGTGCGGATTATTTTTGGAGTTGTCGTACCAGGCGACAGCTTGCAGCACGGTGCCGGCGGGCAACGCGAGCGGCTCGGCGAGGCGGTAGCTCAGTTGCCAGTAAAAATTGTAGTTTACGCGCAGCAGAGGCTTGGCGGATTTGTTTGGGCGCAAAATATTGTATTCGAAACGTTTTCCGCGCAGGTGCATGTGCGGGAAAAAACTTAGCAGCACCGCGTCGTTCGGCAGCGAACCGTGGACTTCGACTCGATAATCGTTTACGCCCGGCGGGATAACGAAGCGATCGTTGGTTAGTTGCAGTGTCAGCACGCGTTGTTGCGGCGGGTGATTGGCGAAAATGATGCCGATGCTGGATTGATCGCTGGTGGCGTGGCCGTGCGCCATGTAGTGCATTTGAAATACCAGGCTGGAGCCGGCCGGGACGAATTTCGCCGTGCCTTCGGGCCAACTGTCCGGCGAACTCCCGGGAGCATACACGAGCAAGATGTCGGCTTGCGTGAAGTGCGCGTCCTGGCGGTCTTGTTCGTCGGTCATGTCCGCGCCAGTGAAGGGAACGCCGATGGGCGCGTGGCGCAGCCAATTGGAATTGGGCGGACGAACGTAGACGACGGCGTGATGCACGTTTGCGCGACTGGACGGTTGAATTTCGGACATCTGCACCCATTTGTCTTCGGTGAAGCCGGTCGGGACGATCTCGTAGGTGTAGTCAATATCGCCGTGCGCGGGAAGCGCGACTGGTTTGGGCATGCGCACGATCGCGTCCGGTTGCGGAATCATCCAGCCTTCCGGCCACGGGCGCGGCGGGGGCGCCGAGTGCGGATCACCGGCGGGCGCTTGCGCGTTCACCCAGGAAACGAGCGTGTCAATTTCCTGTTGCGTCAGTGAAGGATCGTTCGAGAAATGTCCGACGGCGGGATCGGCGAACCAGGGCGGCATTTCGCGTTTGGCAGCGGAATCGGCGACGGCGCGCGCCAAGGGGCGCGTTTGCGCGTAGGACATGAGCTGCATCGGACCGATTTCGCCGGCGCGATGACAGCTTTGGCAATGCTGCTGCAGGATGGGCAGGACGTCGCGGTAAAACGTGGGCGTCGCAACCAATGCCTGCGACGGCTCGGTTGGCGGCTGCGGCGTGGTTTGATTTTCCTGCGGGGATGCGGCCCAGGTTGTGGCGAACAACAGGAGCAGGACCCGTGGTAGAGAGATTCTCAAGAAATTATGGATGCAGGATGAGCGGCTGGCGTTTTCATTTTGGAAATTCACAGCAGGAGAATTGTACACCGAGTGCGCAGGCGGGCATGTCGCGACGGGCGTCCGTCGCGCGTGCGAAGTACGCTCTATTATTTTAGCGACGCGATGTACACGGCGAAGGGCTCGAGCGAGATTTGCGCGACGGAGGAATTATTTTGCAGCGACGGCTGGGTGGTGAGCAGAGTCTTCGCTGACTTTACGTTGAGGCGTTGTTTCGAAAGTCTAAAGTTTACCGTTTGCGGTGCGGCGGACATGTTGATGATGACAATCAGCGCATCGGTTGCGCTCTTCCTCAGATACGACAATACATTCGGATCCTTTTCATTCAAGCCGAAGTAGTCGCCATCGAGCAGCGCCAGGTTGGAGCGGCGCAAAGCGAGCAGCTGCTTGTACCAGTTCAGGATGGAGTTCGGATCTTTTAGCTCATCCGCGACGTTGTAAGTCTTGTAGGTTTCCGGAATCGAGTTCCACGGCGTACCGGTTGTAAATCCGGCATTCGGTTCGCTGTTCCACTGCATCGGAGTGCGCTCGCCATCGCGGCCTTTCTCTTTCGGCCATCCCAGGCGGCCGATGGGATCTTTCACGTCTTCGCGGCGCGTGGGATCGTTATTCTGCATGCCGATTTCATCGCCGTAATACAGGATGGGCGTGCCGCGCAGGGTGAGGAACATCGCCGCCATGTCTTTGGCGACCTGATCGTTGTGCTGGCCATCGCCGTAGCGATTCCAGGAACGGACGATGTCGTGATTTCCGATGACGAAGACGGGCCACTCGCCTGTGGCCTCGACGGCATCAATGTGCTCGCGGAAAACCGGCGCGGAAAATTTCAGTTTCGTCAGCAGCAGGTCCATCGGCATCTGCAACTCGTCGTTCGCGGCGCCGTAATAAGGTTCCAGCTGCGCGACGTTGTCCGTCCAGGTTTCGCCGATCAGGACCGCGTTGTATTTGTTGGCGACGGTACGCAGGCCTTGCAGGGCCGTGTGCACTTCGGGTAAAGCCTGGGTGTACTTGTTTTCGATCTTGGGATCGCCGAAGTCGTTGGTGCCGGGCAGCACGGGATTGTCGCGTAGCGCAGGATCTTCGTAGAGCGAATCCACGGCGTCGAGCCGGAAGCCGGCGACGCCGCGTTGGTACCACCACTCGGTGGTGCCATACATGGCATCAACGACCGCCGGATTGCGCCAGTTCAGGTCGGGTTGCTGCACGTAAAAATAATGGTAATAATACTGCTGGGTCGTGCTGTCCCACTGCCACGCTGAGCCGCCGAAATTCGAGATCCAGTTGTTGGGCGGATTCCCACTTTTGCCTTCGCGCCAGATGTACCAATCACGTTTCGGCGCGCTGCGCGAAGAACGGGAATCGAGGAACCAGGGATGCTGGTCGGAAGTGTGGTTCACGACGAAGTCGAGAATGATCTTGATGTCGTGCGCTTCACCTAACTTTTGCAGACGGTCGAAATCGTCGAGCGTGCCGAACATCGGATCAATATTTTGGTAGTCGGAAACATCGTAGCCGAAATCCACTTGCGGTGACGGGAAGCACGGCGCGATCCAGATGGCGTCCACCCCGAGAGCTTTCAAGTAATCGAGCTTTGCTGCGATGCCGTTCAGATCGCCGATGCCGTCGCCATTGCTATCCATGAAGCTGCGCGGATAGATTTCGTAAAACACGGCGTGCTGATACCAGGGATGTGGCGCGGTATCAGGCGATTGGCGTTGCGCTCGAGTTGCGCGCGCAGCGACAAGAAGAATGACCAGGATCAAGACCGCTGCAGCAAACCTGCCGTGCATGAGCGTGCCTCCGCGGAGCGCCGCACAAATCAGAAGCGCTGGCGAGTCTAGCAAGGGCTTCGGCACGGTGCCAGTGTGGCCGCCACCGAATCTGAGTGTCTGCTGGGTGCGGTTATGTTGTTCATGCTACTCGGGCATGATTACCGTTTCTTCGCGCGGTATCGAATCCAGCGTGGCTTGATCGAGATTCAAGTGGGCCGCGACAAGTTCGGGCGGAGTGTGCGAGAGCCACTCGGAGAGCGAGAGGTCCTGGTAGTAGCTGCTCTTGAACATCTCCAGGAATTTCAGGTCGGTCGAGCCGGTGTTTTCCACGTAGTGCGGCAACGTTTTTTGGATGTAGCCAACGTCGCCGGTTTCGAAATCCATCGTGCGCGCCCGGCCTCCGGTGGTGAAGACGGTCATGCGCCCCTTGCCGCCAAAGAAATATTGCCATTCGTCGGCATTGGGGTGCCAATGCAGCTCGCGCACGCCACCGGGCTTTACGGTGACGATGGCGGCGGCAGTGGTGGTGACATTAAAGTTTTTCGCGTCAATGATGCGGACATCGCCGCTCTTGTTGCTCTTGGTCGGAGGCATATCCATGGTGCGGAAAGCGAAATCAATGGGCGAGGGACCAAGTGCGCCCGCGGCGATGCGTTTATCTTCCGCGAGCGGGCCGGGGACCGCGGTCTGAAAAATGAACTTTTCTTTCTTGGGCATGCTGGCGAGGGATTTTTCGCTGACTCCGAAATTTTTCGCGACTACGTCCGTGGGCGTGTGCGCCATCCAGTCGGTCAAGAGCACGGTCTCGTACTCCGAAAAATTGCCGTCGTCGAAGACCAGCAGGAATTCGCAGCCGTCGGGCGCAAGGCCCTGAATCGAGTGCGGAATGCCCGGCGGGAAAAACCACAGCTCGTTTTCTTTCACGTCGGTTACGAAACTTTTGCCGTCGGCATCGATACAGGTGATGCGCGCGGTGCCGTAGAGCATATACGCCCATTCCGCTGCCGTGTGCCAATGCAGCTCGCGGACGCCGCCGGCGGTGAGGCGCATGTCCACGCCAGCGAGAGTTTTGGAGACCGCGAGTTCGCGTTGTGTGACTTCGCGCGACCAGCCGCCTTCTTGCATTCGCTTGTGCGCAAGCGAAAAAGGGTACTTGAAAGTTTGCACGCCACCGGCGTCAGTTTGCGGCGGACTGTTCGAGTCGGGATTGGCCGCGTCGAGCGCGGGATTGGTGGGACCTGGGTCGCTCGAACTACGATTGCTTTTCTGTTGATAGGGGGCCTGTTCCTGCGCTGCTGACTTTTCGCTGGCGAGCACGCTCGCGGCGGCGAGAGCTGCCGAGCCCACGCCCAGAAAACCCCTGCGCGTCAGAGCGTCCTTCCCTGATTCGTTGCTCATTTTGATTACCTCTCTGACTCGAGATGGAATCCGCCTATGGATATGAAACTCAGACCGAGTGCTGGAATGTAAGATGAAGAGAACACCGGGAAAGTGGCAGAGTGCAGAAATAAAAGGCACAACCGACTGTGGGGCAGGTTTGCCTGTTAACCCCACCTCGATCGAATTCCACACCTTGTCGTCCAGCACGGCGGTGGGCGGCGTGTGATGGTTGACTTTCGCGGGCAGGTCGTTACAAATGTAACCTTCTTAAATCCTCTGGGATCCGCCTCCGTGAACATTATTGATTTGATTGTGGGCAAGCCGTTGAAAACTTCGGACGAGCGCGCGGAGCAGATTGGGCCGGGCGCGGGCGTTTCCATTTTCGGTTTGGATGGACTGAGTTCCGCGGCATACGGGCCGGAAGCGGCTCTGAGTTTGCTGATTCCGCTGGGTCTTCTGGGCGTGCGCTACATTTTGCCGGTCAGCTTGGCGATTATCACGCTGCTGATCATCGTTTATGTTTCCTACCTGCAGACAATCCAAGCCTATCCATCGGGGGGCGGGTCGTACACCGTGGCGCGATTCAATCTGGGCGCCTCTGCCAGCCTGCTGGCAGCAGCGGCGCTGCTCACCGATTACATTCTAACCGCGGCGGTGGGGATCTCCGCCGGGGTTGGCGCGCTCGTTTCCGCGGTGCCGTCGTTGCAGCCGCATACGGTGTTGCTGTGCGTGGCGATTCTTGTGCTGATCATGGTTTTGAATTTACGCGGCGTGCACGACACTGGGGTCGCGTTCATGATTCCCACCTACCTTTTTGTGGGTACGCTGTTGATCCTGATTGCCGCAGGGGTGATTCGAGTGGTGCTGAGCGGCGGACATCCAGCGCCGCTGTCACCATTACCGGTGCCGGCACCTGCGACCGAGTTGGTGAGTTTCTGGCTGCTGCTGAAAGTGTTTGCGAGTGGTTGCACGGCACTGACGGGCGTGGAGGCTGTGAGCAACGGCGTGAAAGCTTTTCGCGAGCCGGGCCAGAAGAACGCGCAGCGCACGCTGACCATCATCATTTTTCTTTTGGCTGTCCTGCTCGCGGGAATTTCCTACCTGGTGAAGATTTACGGCATCGCCGCCACCGATCCCGGCCAGCCGGGTTACCAGAGCATCCTGGCGATGCTGCTGCTGGCGGTCTTCGGCAAGGGCGTCTTCTATTACGTGACGATCGCCGCGATTTTGCTGGTGCTTTCGCTTTCCGCCAATACCGCGTTTGCGGATTTTCCGCGGCTCTGCCGTGCCATCGCACAGAACAACTACCTGCCGCACGTGTTCGCGTATCGCGGGCGGCGATTGGTATACACCTACGGGATTACCGTGCTGGCGGTGGCCACTGGTTTTTTGCTGATTGTTTTTGGCGGAGTGACCGACCGGCTGATTCCGTTGTATGCGGTGGGGGCGTTTCTGGCGTTCACGCTGTCGCAGGCCGGCATGGTGAGGCATTGGGTCAAAAAGCGCGGGCCGAATTGGCTGAGGAACGTATTTATCAACGGGCTGGGAGCGTCGGTCACGGGGATTACCGTGCTGGTAGTGCTGGTGGCGAAATTCACCAGCGGCGCGTGGATCACCGTGATTTTCATTCCTTTTTTGATTTTCTTTTTTCGCGTCGTGCGGAAACATTATCACGCCGTCACGCTGGCCACTTGGACCTGCTCGCCGGCCGAGCCCGCGAACCAAAAGTCGCCGCCGATCACGGTGGTTCCAATTGACCGCTGGAGCAGTGTTACCAAGCAGGCTCTGGAGTTTGCTTCCCGGATTTCGTCGGAAATTATCGCGGTGCATGTGGAATCGTCCGACAGCGGCGAAATGCTGCGCGATGTGTGGCCGCGTTACATCGAAGCGCCATTCCAGGCAGCGGGCCAGGAGCCGCCCACCTTGACGCTGCTTCCTTCACCGTATCGGTTCGTAATCGTTCCGGTGGTGCAGTACGTATTGAAGCTATCGAAGGAAAATCCGCAGCGGCGGATTGTGGTAGTGATTCCGCAGCTCGTCGAAAATGAGTGGTTCGAATATTTTCTGCATAACCAGCGCGGGCGCTTGCTGGAATGGGCGCTGCTCGCGCAGGGCAACAAGTACATCTTTACGCTGTCGTCGCCCACCTATCTTTCTGACCAGGCGTAACTGCGGGCCGACGGTGCCCCCGTGCGGCTGCGCGCTGGCGTTGACTTGGACTGGGCGCGGCCATAATATGGCGCGCAGTCGGGTTCGTTCCCGCCTGCCATGAAAGCGCCGCCACCTGAGAACGAATCGGCACGACTCGAAGCACTGCAGCGCTACGCCATCCTGGATACATTTCCGGAGCAGGAATTCGACGCTCTCTCGCGCCTTGCGGCGATGATCTGCGGCACGCCGATCGCGCTGGTCAGTCTGGTGGATTCCGACCGGCAGTGGTTCAAATCAAGAATCGGAATCGAGCAAACCGAAACTGCGCGCGACGTGGCGTTCTGCGCGCACGCGATCCTGCAGCCGGACGTAATGGTGGTGCCGGACGCGCTGGAAGATGAGCGATTTCGCACGAATCCCCTGGTTACAGACGATCCCAACGTTCGCTTTTACGCCGGCGCGCCATTGATTTCGCAGGAGGGCCACGCGCTGGGGACGCTGTGCGTGATTGACCGCGTGCCGCGGGATTTATCGCCGGAGCAGAAAGAGGCGCTGAAGGCGCTTAGCCGGCTGGTGGTGACGCAGATGGAGCTGCGGCGCAGCGTGGCGGATTTGTCGCGGGCCATTCGCGAGCGGCGCATGACCGAAGAAGAGCTGGACCAGCTTTTCACCGTTTCGCTGGATATGTTGTGCATCGCGGGGTTCGACGGATATTTCAAGCGCATCAATCCTTCGTGGGAAAAGACGCTGGGCATCCCCATCGCGGAGCTGCTCGCGAAACCGTTCAGCGAATTTGTCCATCCCGACGACCGCGAGAGAACGGCCGTGGAAGCCGAGAGGCTTGACGAAGGCGAACAGGTTATTTCGTTTGAGAACCGTTACCGTTGCGGCGACGGAACCTATCGCTGGCTGCTGTGGAACGCGACGCCGGGCCTCGACAGTAAATTAATTTTTGCGGTGGCGCGCGATGTTACACAGCGGAAGGAAGCCGAACGCAGGCTTGCGACGGGCTACGCGGTGACGCGCGTGCTGGCGGAAGCGGAATCGTTGGACGCTGCGGCACCGCTGATTTTGATGGCGATTTGCGAAGGCTTGAGCTGGGATTTAGGAGTTTTGTGGCGCGTGGACGAAGCGGCGGGAGTTTTGCGCTGCATGAATGTGTGGCACCCGCCCAGCCTGAGTTTTCCGCAATTCGTCCAGGCCACGCGGGAATCGGCGTATCCGAGGTCCGTAGGCGTTCCCGGGCACGTGTGGGAAACATCGCAGCCGATGTGGATGGCGGATCTGCCGCAGGTGGAAAATTTTCCGCGCGTGCCTTTTGCGATTGCCGAAGGACTGCACGCTTCGTTTGCATTTCCGATACGCGTCGGCGAACACGTCGCAGGGGTGATCGAATTTTCCAGTCGCCAAATACGCAAGCTGGAGCCGGATTTGATGGAGATGTTCGATTCCATCGGCAGCCAGATCGGGCAATTCATCGAGCGGCGCCGGGCGGAAATGGAACTGAAGATGTACGCCGATTTTCTCGAAGCAGCGCGCAACGCGCAGCAAGCGGACGCGCGGCGATTGGCGCAGCTGGTGAAAGAGCTGGAAGCGGCGAAGGAGAAAGCCGAAGAAGCCACGCGCGCGAAGAGCGAGTTCCTGGCGAACATGAGTCATGAAATACGCACGCCCATGAACGCCATCATCGGCATGACGGAGCTGGCGCTGGAAACGAAAATGTCCACCGAGCAGCGCGAATTTCTGGCTACGGTGAAAAGTTCGGCAGCGTCGCTGCTGAATTTGATCAACGACATTCTGGATTTTTCAAAAGCAGAAGCGCGCAAGGAAAAGCTGGAACGCGTGGAATTTCCGCTGCGCGAGACGATCGAGGACACGCTGAAATCGCTGGCGCCGCGCGCGCAGGAGAAAGAGATCGAGCTGGCCTCGCGTTTTGCGCCGGATGTGCCGGACCAGTTGATTGGGGATCCGGACCGGCTGCGGCGGATCGTGGTGAACCTGGTGGGCAACGCGATCAAGTTTACCGAGCATGGAGAAGTGGTGCTGCGGGTAGTTACGGAAGCGCATGGCGAGCCGGATATTTTGTTGCATTTTTCGGTGAGCGACACGGGGATCGGAATTCCGATGGAGAAGCAGCAGCATATATTCGAGGCGTTCGCGCAGGCCGACTCGTCCACCACGCGCAAGTATGGCGGCACCGGGCTGGGCCTGGCCATTTCCGCGCAACTCTGCGAATTGATGAACGGAGTGATGTGGGTGGAAAGCGAAGAGGGCCGGGGCAGCACGTTTCATTTCACGGCGCATTTCGGACGGCAGGAAGCTTCCGCAAAGAAATCGCCCGAACCCGAGCCGGTCAAATTGCGCGATTTGCCGGTGCTGGTGGTGGACGATAATTCGACGAACCGAAAAATTCTGGAGGAAATGATCGCGAATTGGCGCATGAAGCCGGTAGTGGCGCCGAACGGACCAGCGGCGCTCGATGCACTGCGGCGGGCGCATCAGAATGGAACCCCATTTCGCCTGATGCTGCTCGATGGGCACATGCCGAACATGGATGGGTTTGAAGTGGCGGCTCGGGTGAAGCAGGATCCGCAGTTGCACGGCGCGCAGGTGATCCTGCTCACTTCCGCGGGGCGCAGCGAGGACGTTGCGCGCGCCAAAGCGGTAGGGGTAGCGGCGGCGCTGAGCAAGCCGGTGAAGCAGTCGGAATTGTGGGACGCGATAATCACCGTGCTGCATGTGCCGGGGCGGCAGAAAGTGCGTCCGTCGGCGGCAAGAGAGCGCGCGCGCGCCGCTCGGCAGCCGTTGCGCGTGCTCTTGGCTGAGGACAATCCGGTGAATCAGGAAGTGGCGTTGCAAATGCTTGAGCGGCGCGGGCATTCCGTGATCGTCGCGGAAAATGGGCGCCAGGCGCTGACGGCGATCGAGCGGCACAAATTCGACCTGGTGCTGATGGACGTGCAGATGCCGGAAATGGGCGGTTTGGAAGCCACGCAATTGATCCGCGAGAAGGAAAAATCCACCGGCGGACATTTGCCGATCGTGGCAATGACGGCGCACGCCATGCACGGAGACCGCGAACGGTGCATCGCCGCGGGAATGGATGGGTATCTGGCGAAACCGATTGATCCCAAATCGTTCCTGCAAACGGTGGAAGGAATTTCGCAGCAGGTGACGCAAAGCGAGACGGGCGGGCAGCAATCCGAGGCGCGCGAAGGGAGCACCGATCAGGCCAGTGTCGGGCGCGGCGCCGGCGGGCGCGCGCTGGACGTGACGGCGCTCCTGGAGTGGTTCAGCGGTAACCGCAAGCTGCTGCGGAGCATTGTGAAAACTTTTCGCGACGATTGCCCGCAGATGATGGCGCGCATCCGCAGCGCGTTGGCGGCGAACGACGCTAACCTGCTGGCGGATGGAGCGCACGCGCTGAAAGGCTCGGTGGGAAACTTCGGCCCCACCGCGGCTCTGGACACCATTCGAGAGATGGAAAAAATCGCGCGACAGGGTAAACTCGACGGCGCTTGGGAGCTCTACGCGACGCTGGAAGACGAGATCGCGCTGCTGCTGCCGGCGCTGCACGCCATCGGCGCGCAAAAAAGGCCTCTGCGGCGGAGGGGCCGCTCGCATCATGCACCGGGGAGGAAACGATGACGCGCATTCTTGTCGCTGACGATGACCGCACCACCCGCTTGCTGCTGACCGAAACGCTCCGGGCCCAGAAGTTCACTGTGGTTGCCGCCGCGGACGGCGCCGAAACCTTGAAAAAATTGAAGACCGGTAAATTCGACCTGGTGTTGCTCGACATATGGATGCCGAAAATGAACGGGCTGGAAGTGCTGGCAAAATTTCGCAAGGCAAAAAAGCGGCCGAAAATCATCGTGATGACTTCCGACGATACGCCGCAAACATTGCTCGGCGCGATCCGCGAAGAAGCGTACACATACGTTAGCAAGCCGATTGACCCGCACGCTTTGGTCAATCTGGTGAAGGAAACGCTGTCGAAGAAACCTGGCCAGGGGCCGATTGAAGTGATTTCCGCGAGTCCGAATTGGGTGGAGCTATCGGTCACCTGTTCGCTGGACGAAGCCGAGCGCATCGAAGCTTTCATGGCTCATCTGAAAAGCGGGCTTTCCGACGACGTGCGCCGGGCGGTGGGCCAAGCGTTTCACGAACTGCTGCTGAACGCGGTGGAGTGGGGCGGCAAGCTGGATCCCAATCGCAAAGTGCGCATTTCGTATCTGCGGGCGCGGCGCATGCTGATGTATCGCATCGCGGATCCCGGGCAGGGCTTTAAGTTTGCCGGCCTCGATCACGCGGCGATTTCGCACGCGCCGGATGAGCCCACCGCGCACGACCAGGTTCGCCAAAGCAAAGGATTGCGGCCGGGCGGATTCGGGCTGCTGATGACGCAGGCGAATGTGGATGAGCTGGTCTACAACGAAAAACAGAACGAAGTGGTCTTTGTGAAATACCTCTCGGAATGACCTCGCATCGCCAACCTCGGCGTGCAATTTGCCCTCATTGCGCTTTTGACACGTTTTGCGCCGAATGCGGCGCGATGTGGTAAATTCGACGCGAAGAGGCCGATGAAAAATCTGCTGATTATTGCGATGTTCGTGGCGCTCATGGTGATCGTGATTGTGTTCGGTCTGCCACGATTTCCCCGGCAAGAGCGTGCGGCGCAGCCGCGTCCGCCGGCTTCGCCGTGGAATTCGGGCGCGATTCAGAGCACGTTTGCGGGCGCGCAGGTGCAGGAAGCGGACGCAACGCATGCGACGCTCATTTTTCTCTACGATCTGGACAACAACACGGATGCCGATTACCGGTTCGCCAAAGGCGCCGGCACGGTGGTGATGACCCGGTTGAAATCAAACGGCAGCCTGAGCTCGGAAGCACCGATCGAGCTGAACAATTCCGTGTTTCTGCCCGCGCGAAATCGCACGCGCATCGCGCTGCAGGTGACCCGTCCGTTCAACTGGCCCAGCGGCCTGCCGGCGACACAGATCGGTCCGGTAAATCAAGTGAAATTCCGGCAGCTGGTAGCCGACGAAGTGGCGAACCTGAGCGGATTTGTAATGTTCGATACGGCCACGCATTTTCAAATTGAGCTTCCCGGCGGCTGGCAGGAATTGCAGCCGTCTGCAAGCGCGGCGGGGCTGAATTAGGAACATGAACTGAGGGTTGTTGCGGGCTTAACCGGCCCAACAAGCATGATGCATGACTGACGAACTAGAACAGAATCCAGACTCGAGTCCCGTCTCCGTTCCGGCGCGCGACCGGCGCGCGCATCCGCGCCAGCGCATTCGTTCGCTTGCTTATGTGCACTTGGGCGAATCCAACGGCGGGATCGTGCTCAATATCAGTGAAGGCGGAATCGCGGTGCAGGCGGCCGAGGCTTTGGATGCCGGTGAGAGTCCGCTGGCAATGCGCATCGAAATTCCGCGTTCGCGCAAGCGCCTGGAAGTGCGCGGTGAGATCGTATGGGTTGGCGAATCGCGAAAGGAAGCGGGCTTGCGCTTCGTGGATCTTTCCGAGGATGCGCTGAGGCGGATTCGCGCGTGGATGGCGCGCGAGGAATCGCCGGGAACTGCGCCGGAGGAAAACGAAGCGGAGGTTGACCCACTCGTTGATCGAGCTGCGGAGGCCCGCGCTGAAACAGTTGTGACAGCACAGGATTTCTCCGATCGGGGCGAGCGAGTCGCCGAGGCCGAGGAGTGTGCGGCTGCGGACGACGAAGCTCTCAGCGAAATTCAGGAACCGGCCGAACACGAAGAAGCAGCGGTGGAATTCGATGAAGAAGCTGCGGATGAGCCTGCCGCAGCGCTTGCAGAAGAGCCTCTGGAAGTGGCCGAAAATGCCGCTGTCGCAATGGAAGCGCCGTCGCGTGTGACGAGGGAACCAGTTGCCCCAGCCGTAGTGGCGCGCAAGGAAGAAGATCGCGCGCTAAGGATTGCTCCGCCGGCTCTGACATACGAGAAGAAACCGCAAAGTCCGAATTCCCCGTACGCCTCGATCAGTGGCACGCACGGAGCGCCGGCTTTTGCCGTCACCGCCGCGCCGCCCGCCGCCGTGCGCTACGTCACAAGCGAAGCCCCGGCGCCGTTGTTTCCGCAACCGCGCGTTTCTGCCGAACCCGCAGCCGCCGATACCGGCTGGAAGAGTTTTCGCGTGCAATTGCAGAGCGGATGGTTTCTTGCAGCGCTCGTGCTGCTGCTGGCGACAATTTCGTTCATCGCGGGTATGGCGGTTCGCCGCGGAGCGCTGAACGGGATGATGGGTGATGCGGACGAAGTGGTGCAACCCAAGAGCGCGCCTGGGCCATCGTCTGGAAATGCTACGGGAAATCCGGCGCCGAATCCGTCCGCCAATGGTTCCGGCGCGGCGGCTGCGACCGCACCGGCCAAGCCGCTGCAAATCGAAATCGTGGATTTGGAAAATCACCGCTGGACGATTCCGGCGGCGAGCGGTACGAGCCATGGCGATGCGAGCGTCGCGCGGCAGACACCGGTGGACGAGGCCGTGATGCCAGGGCAAGGTGCGGCGCCTGCTCCCTCGGCGTCAAATCCGTCGAATCAAAATCCTGCGCAAGGCTTGTCACCGAGCGGCGGGGCGGCGGCTGCGAAAGCGGGCACGCCGCTGATGTTGAGTTTGCCGGAAACGCCGATCAGCGCATCGGGTTCGGTCGCGATTCGTGCGACGCGCGTGGTCGCGGTGCCCCCGGGCGAGGCGCAGGCCGCGCAGAACGCGCGCAATTTGCAGATTGGCGAGCTCGTCACTTTGGTGGAACCTGTTTATCCGCCCGATGCGCGGCAGGCGCGTCTGGAAGGAACCGTGAAATTGCATGTAGTGGTCGCCACGAACGGCGAAGTGGAGGGCTTCCACCCAGTCAGCGGGCCTGATTCCTTGGCACATGCCGCGATGATTGCGGTTCGCGAGTGGCGCTACAAACCCACCTTGTTGAACGGAAAAGCGGTGGAGACGCAGGAAGACGTCACTTTCGTTTTTCGCTTGCCGAATTAGCAGCACACAAGCTGTCCGCCCCTGATTCATTGTGATTGCGCTGGACCGAATGCAAGGCGAGGCGAAGCGCGCTTCACGCGTCGACGTTGGGGTTACCAATCGCATTACTGCGGTGATCCTGTATTGACGATGACCGGGGCCGCGTATACGATTGCTCCGCTTTCATCCGGAGGAAGACATGGCCAAGAGCAGACTCACCAAAGTTGCGGAAAGCATCGGCGGCGCAATCGGCAAGGCCGATCGCACGGCGCACAAAGTTGCCAAGGCAGGCGTGCTGGCGAAGAAAGAGCTGGAAGCGCTTTCCAAGGAAGTGGATTCACTGAAAAAGCGCTTGCAGAAAACGACGAAGCGGTTAAAGAACGCGCTGTCGTAAATATTTTGCCGGCTGAACGGAACGAAGTTGCGGTCGATCTCGCCGGTCGTACGACTGATGTGGGCGCAGCAGCTATGAGCCGGACGGTGCGCGCGATTTGGTTTCTGCCGTTGCGGTGTGGTCGAGTCGGCGTAGCGCATCGTTTGTGGTGATTGTTTCTGCACCCAGCGCCGTTAGCTCCTTCATTGTGCGGCGCGCTTCGGCCGGGTTCAGCGTTTCGATTGCATCGCTCACTACGGCGACGCGCCGGCCGCGTTCCAGCAATCCCTTCGCCGCGAGGCGCACGCAGTATTCCGTTACGACTCCAAACACAATGAATTCCGCGTCGCGTGGCAGGCGATCCAGCAGCGCCTCGGCGTGGTGGCTTTCGAAAATGTCGAGCGTTTGCTTTTCCAGCAGGATTTGATGGAATGGCTCAAGGTCAGCCGGCAGTTTCACGGCGGGATCGTTTCGGACCGTGACGTATTTTTCGGTGAGCGCTTCGGGGACCAGCCTCGCGCCCGGCGTTTCCTGGATGCAATGCGGCGGGAACTGCGCGAACTCCGGATCGTCCTTCGTATGAATGCAGCCGTGCGAAACCAGCAGCACGCGGCCCTGGCGCGCTGCGTCGGTAAGCCGCCGGATGTTGTGTAGAAGCTTTTCCGCGCCGGGGACGTAGAGTTTGCCTCCCGGCGTCATGAAGTCTTCCTGCGCGTCCACTTGCCAGAAAATTACTTTCTTCGAGGCCATTGGGGTTCCTGTGGCGGCACGAGCGAATCGCCAGCGTCCCTTGCGCGCTTTGCGAATATTTCTTGCGCCAAATTCATTTATAGCCCGGTTCGTAACAGTGTGACAAGCCCGCGACGTCGATGCATTTGCGCGCGCATGGGCAAGACTGGATCGCCTTCCTTTGCCTGCGGATTGATGTTAGTTTTCAGATGAAATTCGACCGATGATTCTTTGATGCGCCTTTATGCCTGAGCGATTTGTGTTTTCTGATCTTCGTGAGCTTTTTGCCAAGGCGAACGAGGTAAAGTCTGGCGATCAATTGGCCGGAATCGCCGCTGCGTCAGAGCGCGAGCGGGTTGCCGCGAAACGCCAACTCGCGGATTTATCGCTCGGCGAAATTGTGCGCAATCCGCTGATTGATCCGGATCAGGACGACGTCAGCCGCTTAATCCTCGATTCCTTCGATCAAGAAAAGTTTCAGCCACTGAAAAGCATGACCGTCGGCGAATTCCGCGAGCGGTTGCTCGATGACGCCACTACCGAAAGCGAACTGCGCGTGATTCAACGCGCCATCATTCCTGAAATCGCCGCAGCCGTGGCGAAGATTATGAGCAACAAGGATCTGGTGCTGGCCGCGGCGCGCGTTCGCAACATCACGCGTTGCCGCAACACCATGGGCCAGCGCGGCGTTCTGGGCATTCGGGTGCAGCCGAATCATCCGGTGGACGATATCGGAGGCATCTTGCTCGCCGCGTTTGAAGGCTTGCTCTATGGATGCGGCGACGCGGTGATCGGCGTAAATCCCGCGGCCGATTCGGTGGAAACGGTTGGCGCGATTCTGCATGCGCTCGATCGCCTCGTATCGGCTTGCAAAGTGCCGACGCAAACATGTTGCCTCGCGCACATTTCCACGCAACTCGCCGCGCTGGGACGTGGAGCGCCGGTGGACCTGCTGTTCCAATCCATCAGCGGCACGGAAGCGGCCAACAGAAGTTTCGGCATCACGCTCGCGCTGCTGCGCGAAGGCTGCGAACAGGTGCTCGAACATCACGCGCAGCGCAACGGCGTCGCGTGGATAGGGACGAACGTGATGTATTTCGAGACGGGGCAGGGTAGCGCGCTTTCGGCCGAGGCGCATTGCGGCGTGGACCAACTCACTTTGGAAGCTCGCGCGTACGGAGTGGCGCGTGTATTCGATCCATTTCTCGTAAATAGCGTCGTGGGATTTATCGGCCCCGAATATCTTTACGATGAACGGCAAATTATTCGCGCGGGCCTGGAAGATCATTTCATGGGCAAGCTGCTGGGTCTGCCAATGGGTTGCGATGTTTGCTACACGAATCACGCGGAGGCCGATCAGAATTCCGCGGACAATCTATTGCTGCTGCTTGGAGCGGCGGGATGCAATTACTTCATGGGAGTTCCGTGCAGCGATGATGTAATGCTCAACTATCAATCCACCAGCTATCACGATGCCATCGGCGTGCGCCAGATTTTCGGACTGCGACCGGCGCCCGAATTTCTAACGTGGCTCGAAAACGCCGGAATTTATCGCGATGGCGAACTGGTGCGCCTGGATGCGCCGGCGCGGCGGCAATTGCTGCGGGGATTGGAATCGTCGCTCGAAGGTATGGATTGGAATGGCTGAAGACCGCGACAAACTCGCTGCGGGCAAATTGGCGGTGGGTGCGGACTGGCCGGAGCTGGTGCGGAAGATCCGCGCGCGCACGCCGGCGCGGATTCTGGTCGGGCGCGCGGGGCCAGCCTATCGTACGGAAACGCAGCTGCAGCTGCGAGAGGACCATGCCGCTGCGCGGGACGCGGTGCGCGCGGAACTTGACGTGGCGACGGCGTTCGGTACGGAGTTTGTGGAGCGATGGAAGCTCTTCGCTGTGCCCACGCGAGCTTCCTCAAAAGACGAATACTTGCAGCACCCCTCGCTGGGCCGTGCCTTCAGCGACGCATCGCGCGCGGAAATTGTGCGACGCTGCGCTGCGGAGTGCGATGTGCAGATTGCGATCGGCGACGGGCTCTCTGTTCCGGCGATTGGCGCGCAGGTTCCACGACTACTTCCGCTGCTGGTGGAGAGCGCGGAGGCGAGAGGCTGGAGTGTCGGGCAGACATTTATCATTCATCGTTGCCGCGTCGGGATTGTGAACGAAATTGGCGAGTTACTCGGGCCGCGGGTTGTGCTGCTCTTAATCGGCGAGCGGCCCGGCCTGGCTACCGCGGAAAGTTTGTCGGCATACATGGCGTACCGACCGGAGCGCACGCATTCAGATGCGAATCGCAATCTTATTTCGAATATTCACAGTCGCGGATTGAGCGCGGAGGAAGCGGCCGCACGTATCCTCAATTTGTGCGCTCAGATGATGAGGCTGCGCCTGAGCGGAGTGACGCTGAAAGAAAGCGCCGGTCACGATCCGGAAAGTTTGCCTAAGTAGATGGCCATGCCGACGGCTGCGTGCATGCCGATTTTTTCGAGCGCACGAACTTCCCGCTGGGTGCGAATGCCGCCGGCCGCGGTGATCGGTTTTTTTGTGATGCGCCGCAGTTTACGGAACCAGGCGAGGTCGGTGCCTTTCATCGTTCCCTCATTGTCCACAAAGGTGCAAAGAAATCCGGAGCAGTAAGGTTCGAGCTCCGGAATCACATCTACAGGGCGCAATTTCAGGCGCTGCCGCCAGCCGCGGACGACGATTTGGCCGCGTTCGGTGTCCAGCGCCAGAATCACATTCTTGCGCCCCACGCGCGCACGCAATTGCTGCAGAAAATCGTGCGCGATTTTTCCATCGCGGAACGCTGCGCTGCCTACAATGATTTTCTCCGCGCCCCAGGAAAGGATCTGTGCCGCGCGAGCGGCGCTACGGATTCCACCACCCACGCGAATCTCCATTTTTGCGCGGCGGGACAAAATCTTGATCCAGCGGCCGTTCGATCCGGTACCGATCGCGGCGTCCAGGTCGATCACATGCAGGATCGGATAATCGCGAAAGCGGTCCAGCAGGCCGAGAACATCGTTAACCGAAAGCACCAGCTTGCGGCCGCGGACGAGTTGCACGGCTTTGCCGCCTTGCAGATCAATGCAGGGAATGATCATCGTGTCCTATGACCGCCGAGTCCGAGGTTCATTGGCGGAGGCTCATCGGCTGAGGCGCACTGGCACGCCGCGCCCCGCCAAATATTTCTTCAGCGCGCCAATCGAATGCTCCGCGGTGTGAAAAATCGAAGCGGCCAGCGCCGCATCCGCCTGACCCTCGCCGAAGACCGCCAGAAAATCTTCGAATGTTTTTGCGCCGCCGGAGGCAATGACCGGAACCGAGACCTGCGCCGCGATCGCCGCCGTCAGGCCGCAATCGAATCCGCTGCAGGTGCCGTCGCGGTCAATCGAAGTCAGCAGAATTTCCCCCGCCCCGCGCGCGACGCCTTCGCGCGCCCATGCAGCTGCGTCGCGCCCGCTGGATTCGGCGCCTCCGCGGATGAAGACTTCCCAGGCTGCGTTCGTTTTCTTCACGTCCATCGAAAGGACCACCGCTTGCGAGCCAAATTGCGCTGCAAGCTCTGAAATCAGTTCGGGACGCTCAACGGCTGCCGTGTTCACCGTGACTTTATCAGCGCCGGCGCGCAGCACGGCATTCCCATCTTCGAGGCGGCGAATTCCGCCACCGGCGGTGAACGGAATATTCAATTGTTGTGCGACGCGGCGAACGGTTTCAAGAAACGTGGCGCGGCCATCGCGCGACGCGGTGATATCGAGAAGGATCAACTCGTCGGCGCCTTCGCGATTATATCGGGCGGCGAGTTCTTCCGGATCGCCCATATCGCGCAGGCTGGCGAATTCCACGCCCTTCACCACGCGGCCGGCGTCCACGTCGAGGCAGGGAATAATGCGGCGAGCGAGGGTCACTGCGCCCACTCCAGGAAATTGCGCAGCACGTGCCAGCCGGCGTCGCCGGATTTTTCGGGATGAAACTGTACCGCCATCATGTTGTCTTGTTCCAACACCGCGGCGAAAGGGAACCCGTGATCGCATGCGGCGGCGGTGTGCGGTTGGCTCGCGGCCACGGCGTAGGAATGCGCGAAATAAAAATAGGCGTCGTGTGGAATTTCGCGAAGTAGAATGCTTTTGCGCAGTCGACGCAGCTGATTCCAGCCGATGTGCGGCGATTTCACGTTGGTGGGCAGCGCTTGCACATTTTCGTGAATCAGATCGAGGCCTTGTTCGCCGGGGGCCTCCGCGCTGGCTGAGAACATCGCTTGGAGACCCAAGCAAATCCCGAGAACTGGAATGCCGCCTGCAATTGCATGCTGTAACGCAGCGGTGAGATTTCTTTCGCGCAGCCCGGTTACGAACGCGGAGAAGTGTCCGACACCGGGGAGAACCAGCGCGCGCGCCGCCGCGACTTGTTCCGGCCTGGTGACGCATTCGGTTTCAGCGCCCAGGCTGCGCAGCGCGCGTTCTACCGACGGCAAGTTCCCCGCGCCGTAATCAATGATGAAAATTTTCACAGCAGCCCCTTCGTGCTCGGCAAAACGCGGCGCAGCTGGCGATCGCGCGTCACCGCAAAACGCAGCGCGCGCGCGAAGGCTTTGAACATCACTTCGATCTGATGGTGTGACGAGCGGCCGTACACGTGGCGCAAATGCACGTTGGCCGCGGCCGCCTGCGCGAAGGCCTGAAAGAAATCTTCGAGCAACTCAGTTTGAAAATCGCCGACGCGACGGGCCAGCGGCCGCCATTTGCAGACGAAATGAGCGCGGCCGGAAAAATCGAGCGCGCAGGCGCCGAGCGATTCGTCCATGGGCATCAAAAAGTATCCGGCGCGCAGGATTCCGCGTTTCGAGCCGAGAGCTTGCTTCACCGCTTCGCCCAGCGCGATGCCGACATCTTCAACGGTGTGGTGCTGGTCCACGTCCAGATCGCCGCGCGCGACCAAATCGAGATCGAGCGCACCGTGCCGCGCGATCTGCTCGAGCATGTGATCGAAAAAGCGGATGCCGGTATCAATGCGCGCTTTTCCGCGTCCGTCGAGGTTCAGTTTCAGCTGAATGCTGGTTTCGTTCGTGGTTCTGTGCACCGCGGCTTTCCTCATACGATCTCTTTCAATTGCCGCAGCACGCGGCGGGTTTGCGAAAGCGTTCCGAAAGTGATGCGCACATAGCCGGCGCCGCCGAAATCGCTGGAGCGATCGCGGATCAGCGTGCCCTGGCGCGCGAGAGATGCGACTACTTCTTTCGCACGCTCGCCGAGAGAGAGCAGAACGAAATTCGCGGCGCTGGGGAAGAATGGAATGCCCAGCTTCGCAAGCCCGCGCTCGAGTTCTTTGCGACTGCGGCGAAATTCGCGAAGCGTGTTGCGCAGGAATCGCCGATCGCGGATCGTGGCGCGCGCCGCGGCCAGTGCCGCGACGTTTACGGGATAAGGTGATTGCGCTTTTCTGAAATGTTCGGCGATGGAGCGATGCGCAAAAATGCAGCCCAAGCGCAGGCCGGCCAGTCCGGCGGCTTTTGAAAATGTGCGTGTCACCACCAGATTATTGTGGCGGCGAATCCACGGAAGGATCGTGATACCGGAGAACTCGAAATAGGCTTCGTCCACAACCAGCAGCGTCTTTGTTGCGGTTTTCAGGATGCGTCGTAATTCCGCGGGCCGCACGACGCTGCCGGTGGGATTATTTGGATTGGCGAGGAAAAAGACGCGCGGGCCCTTGCGCAACGCAGTCAGTAGCCCGCGCATCGGAAACCGCATCGCGTCGTCATAGCGCAGCGCCAGGATGCGCGCTCCTGCGAGCTCGCAATAAAAGCGATACATCGCAAAAGTGGGCTCGACAAGCAAGACCTCGTCGCCCGGCTCGACAAATGTATCCGCGACCAGATGTAACGCTTCATCGGTTCCGTTGGTCAGCAGCAGTTCCTCCGCGCGCACGCCGAAAAACGTCGCTAACTCGTGTCGTACGCTTTCCTGCTCCGGATACATAGAGACGGCGGCGGAGGTCAGATTCCGAATCGCTTTTCGCACCATTGGCGAGCAGCCGATGGTGTTTTCGTTGAAATCCAGGCGCAGCTTTCCGTCGCGGCCTTCGAGCGGCGGATGATAGGGACGCATGCGCGTAACGGCGCCGCGTACCGGAATCACGGGCTTCATTCGCGCACCTCGACTGCGCGCGCGTGCGCCAGCAACCCCTCGGCTTTCGCGAACTGTTTCACCACTGGTGCGAGGCGCGCGAGGCCTGTGCGAGTTACTTCCTGCACGCTGATACATTTCACGAAATCCGCGGTCGACAATCCGCCGCGCGCGCGAGCCACGCCGCCCGTGGGCAAGACGTGATTTGTGCCGGTGGCGTAATCGCCGAAGGATTGCGCGCTCCAGTCGCCGAGGAAAATACTTCCCGCCGAATCAAATCGGTCGGCATGACGGCTGGCGGCGCCGGGCAGACTCAAATGCTCCGGCGCGAAGCGATTGACAAAGCGCACGGCAGCTGCAAGATTTGGCGCAACGAGCACGACGCCATTTTTGGCGAGCGAACCCCACGCTGGATTCGATTTCGGAAGGCGCGTCAGCTGTTGTGCGATCTGGGCAACGACGCTGCGGGCGAACAGCGCCGATGTGGTGACGAAAAGCGCGACCGCATCCGGATCGTGTTCCGCTTGCGCGAGCAAATCTGTGGCGATAAAAGTTGGATTGCCGCGCTGCGCGAAGACTACTGCTTCGGTCGGCCCGGCGAGCAGATCAATCGCGCAGTCGGCGCTGACCAATCGCTTCGCAGCCGTGACGTAGCGATTGCCAGGGCCAAAAAGTTTGTCCACGCGCGGAATTGACTGCGTTCCATAGGCGAGAGCGGCGATCGCCTGCGCCCCGCCCACGCGCGCAATCTGCAGCAGGCCGAGGCTTTCGGCCGCGGCGAGGAGCTCGTCACCGGGTTGCGGGCTCACAATCACAATGTTGCGCACACCGGCTTCCTGTGCCGGAATTGCGGTCATCAAAAGCGTGGACACCAGCGAGAATCTTCCGCCGGGAAGATAGCATCCCACCGTTTCGATGGGGCGGACGCGCTGGCTCGCGCGCACGCCCGGTTCCACTTCCAGCGTCCACTCTTGCGGTTTCTGGCGGCGCGCGACGGCGCGAATATTCCGCGCGGCGTGATCCACGGCTTCCAGAAATTCTTCCGAGACCCTGCGCGTTGCGCTGCGCAATTCATCGCGCGCAACCCATACGTTACTGCGGTGCAATGCGAGCCGATCGAACCGCTTCGTCCAGTAAAATAGTGCCGCATCGCCGCGACGTTGCACGTCACGCACAATTCGGGCGGCCGCGCGTTCTGCCACGAGGTCGCGGCCGCGCCGCTGCGCCAAAATCTTTTCTTCGATCGCGCTCGTGAGCCGGAGTACAAGCATCAATACACAATTTTGTTGAGCGGATACTCAACAATCCCTTCGGCGCGCGCCGATTTGAGTTTCGGAATTAGTTGCCGCACGGTGCGTTCTTCGACGATGGTATTGATCGCTACCCAATCCGGATCGCTCAGTTGGGCGACGGTCGGATTTCGCAAAGCAGGAAGCGCCGCCAGCACATTCGGAAGATCTTCGCGGCGCACGTTGAGCATCAAGCCCACGCGGTTGTATGCGTTAATCGCGCCTTCGAGCAGCAGCACCATGTTCTGGATTTTTTCGCGTTTCCATTGATCCTGCCAGGACGCACGATGGGCGATAAACCACGGCGCGGATTCCAGCAGCGTGTCCACGATGCGCAAATGGTTTGCGCGCAGGGACGCGCCGGTCTCGGTGACCTCCACAATGGCGTCGGCCAGTTGCGGGACTTTCACTTCCGTGGCGCCCCAGGAAAATTCCACGCGCGCGCTCACACCGTGGCGCTGCAAATATTGCTCCGTCAGATGTACGGCTTCTGTGGCGATCACTTTTCCTTCCAGGTCGCGCACGTTTTTCACCGGCGAATCTTCGGCCACCGCCAGCACCCAGCGCACGCGGCCCAGGCTGGTCTTCGCGTAAACCAGTTCGGCGATTTCTTCCACCGCGCCGCTGGTTTCGAGGATCCAATCCTTGCCGGTGATGCCTGCATCCAGCGCGCCGCTGCCGACATAACGCGCCATTTCTTGCGCGCGCACGAGCATGCATTGGACCTCAGGGTCGTCAATCGTCGGATAATAACTGCGCGAATTTACGGAAATGCGCCAGCCCGCACGCGCGAAAAGCTCGACGGTGGAATCCTGCAGACTTCCTTTGGGGATGCCCAGCTTCAGGCTGCTCATGGTTTTTTCCCCTCGCCGTAAAGTTCTGCGGGCGAAAAAACGCGCTCGGCGATTACCGCGGTTTCGCCATCTTTTTCGATGCGGCGGAAAAAACAGCTGCGATAACCTTCGTGGCAGACGGCCGAGCCGGAAAGTTCCACGCGCACCAGCAGTGCGTCCTGGTCGCAATCCACGCGCAGTTCGCGCAGCAGCAATTTTTGGCCGCTGCTTTCGCCCTTGGTCCACAATTTCTGGCGCGAGCGGCTGTAGAACGTGACCAATCCCGTGGCGCGGGTGCGCTCCAGCGCTTCGCGATTCATGAATCCCAGCATCAGCACTTCGTCGCTGGAATCGTCCTGGACGATGGCGGGGATCAGGCCGTTTTCCTTTTCGAAGTCGAGCTCCATGGGTTCTCCCTAAAAACAAAAAACCCGCGGGCGGGTTAGGCGCCTGCGGGTTGATGAGTCCAGCTTAAATTCCAGGTCAGCTAGTCACACCACCGCGGGCATGGGATGGCGTGATGATGGTGGAGGCGAAGATCGTGTGCCCGAAGTTTCATGACTGCAGAGAAACTATCGCAAGCTTTCTGTAATGTCAAGGATTCCGACAGGATTCCAGCGATTCCGCAATCGCGACTGGAAGTGTAGTGAACTGCGCCGATTGGGCAGGGCTGTGATCCCCGGCAGTTTCTTGGGAAGGTTTGGATGGCTGGAAAAGCCGGGGGAGGGGCTTTTTCTTTCG
>Ga0210394_10000596_pt1 | contig 72590 bp, 75 predicted proteins | sample IncBWC12MmetaG_FD_160121 | JGI IMG/M metagenome (GOLD analysis project Ga0210394, IMG submission 160121) | Forest soil microbial communities from Barre Woods Harvard Forest LTER site, Petersham, Massachusetts, United States - Inc-BW-C-12-M | ecosystem: Environmental > Terrestrial > Soil >... | reverse complement strand
AGGTTGCAGGGCGGCGGGTGTCTTCATGAATCCTTGATCAGGTAATCAGGAACTCTTCGGCTGGCGCGCTGTCTCATCATCGACCTTCGCGCAACGACATATACAAAGAGTGGGTAGAATCCCACCGCGCGGACGGTCGACGAGCGCCAACGCTCACCCCCGTATCCGCCCCTTCGGCGCTGCGGTAAACACCTCCAGAAAGAGAATCGAAATAAACGTTAACTTATTGTTTTCATTGGTGCCCGGGAGAGGACTCGAACCTCCACGGAGTTACCCGCTAGTACCTGAAACTAGTGCGTCTACCAATTCCGCCACCCGGGCAGGTGGGCGGCGCAATGTACGCACGGGTCCCGGGACTGTCAATTGAACGCGCGTAGCGGAAAGTACGGCGGACGCAACCGCGGCGGCAGCGCACGCAGTGCGCGCACCGGCAAGGCGCGCGGGCCGCAGCACGGGCAACGCGCCGGCACGCCGGCCCCTGCAGCCCCCGGCGCAGCGGCGCGCGGCCACAGCTCGCGCACCGGGCGGCGCGGCGGCGCGGCGGGCACTGCTGGCGCTGCGAGCACGGTCAAGCCGGGTGCGCTGGTGGAGGGAACCGTGAGCGCCAATCGCGCCGGTTACGGTTTCCTGCGCGTCGAGGGTTTCAAGGACAGCGTGTTCCTCCCGCCGCCGCAGATGCGCGGCGTGATGCACGGCGATCGCGTGCGGGTGAAGGTCGCGCGCGATGCGACCGATCGCTGGTCGGGCGTGGTCGACCAGGTGCTCGAGCGCGGCGTACATGCGTTCCTCGGCACCGTGGAGGTCGCCGGCCGCTCCGCCTGGGTGAGTGCAGCCGACCGGCGGCTGCAGCTGCGGTGCGTGGTCGCGCCGCAGGACCTCAACGGCGCGCGCAGCGGCGACTGGGTCATCGCCAGGGTCACGCAACACGCCGGCTCCGCATCGGCCGCCGCCCAGGCCGTCATCGTCAAGCGTCTCGATCCGTGCCGTCCGGTCGAGCTCGCCACCGAGTCGGCGATCGCGCGCTTCGATCTGCCGTACGAGTTTCCCGCGGCCGCGCTGCGCGAGGCGCAATCCTATGGCGAGCAGGTGGACGTCCACGAGGCGGGCCCGCGTGTCGACCTGCGCGATCTGCCGCTCGTGACCATCGACGGCGAGGATGCACGCGACTTCGACGACGCCGTGTATGCGGAAGCGCACGCCGGCGGCTTTCGCCTGATCGTCGCGATCGCCGACGTGAGTCACTACGTGCGGCCGGGCACCGCTCTCGATGCCGAGGCACAGCTGCGCGGCACCTCGGTGTATTTCCCGACGCGGGTGCTGCCGATGCTGCCGACCGCGCTGTCGGATCACCTCTGCTCGCTGGCGCCGCGCGTCGACCGCCTGTGCTTCGCGGCCGATATGATCGTCAGCCGCAACGGTGCATTGAAGAGTGCGCGCTTCTACCCGGCGGTGATGCGCTCGGCGGCACGGCTCACTTATCGCCTGGCGAGCGAGGCTCTGTTCGAGGGGCGGCCGGCAGCGCTCGCCGAGCTCGGCCCGCTGTTCGAGCGGCTCACCGTGCTGGTCGAGGTCTACCACGCGCTCTACAAGGCACGCTCGCGCCGCGGCGCGCTGGACTTCGATGCCGCCGAAGCCGAGTTCGTCATCGATGCGGGCGAGCGGGTGCGCGCGGTCGAGCTGCGCGTGCGCAACCACGCCCACCGCCTGATCGAGGAGTGCATGATCCTCGCCAACGTCGCAGTCGCACAGGAGCTGGAGAAGACCCACACCGGCACGCTCTACCGCGTGCACGGCACTCCCGAGGACGAGAAACTCGAGCGCCTCGCCGCGACGCTCGCCTCGCTCGGCATCGAGGCGCACATTCCGCAGACCGTCACCACGCGCGACCTGCAGGCGATCGCGCGGCGCGTGCGCGATCCGTCCGAGCGGGCCTTCGTGGAATCGCTGGTGGTGCGCGCCATGCCACAGGCGGTTTACCAGCCGACCAACATCGGTCACTTCGGACTTGCGCTCACGCACTACGCGCACTTCACCTCCCCCATCCGCCGCTACCCGGACCTGGTCGTGCACCGCACGCTCAAGGCGCTGATCGGGGCGCCCGGCGGCGCCGCTACGCGCTACGACGCCGCCACGCTCGGCGCGCTCGGCGAGCGCACCTCGCGGCTCGAGAAGCGCGCCGATGAGGCGGATCGCTACGTCGCGGGGTTCCTCAAATGCACTTATCTCAAGGAGCGCATCGGGCAGACGTTCCAGGGCCTGATCACCACCGTGGTCGAGTTTGGCTGCTTCGTGCAGATTCTCGAGGTTGCCGTCGACGGGTTGCTGCACATCGACAGCCTGCGCGACGACGACTACGTCATGGACGACGACGGGCACGGGTGGCGCGGACGGCGCAGCGGCAGGCGCCTGCGTACCGGGGGCCACATCCGCGTGGTGGTGACCGCCGTGAACCCCATCGAGGGGCTGATCGACCTGGCGCTCGCCGAGGCGGCGTAGGAGCTTCCGCGCCCGACTGCCATGCCGACTTCGCCGCAGGGTATTCAGAGGATCTACGGTCTGCATGCCGTGCGCATGATGCTGGAGCGGCATGCCGCGCGCGTGCTGCGCGTGTATCTCGCCGAGCGGCGCGCCGATGCGCGCATGCGCGCGATCGAGGAGCTGGCGCGCCGCCACGCGCGCGAGGTCCAGCGCGTCGAGCCGCGCGCACTGCAGCAGCTGCTGGGCGACGTGGCGCACCAGGGCGTCGCCGCCGAGATCGAGCCACTGGCCCCGTGGGGCGAGGACGCGCTGCTCGTGGCGTTGCAGGTGGCGGTGGCGCCGTTGTTGCTGGCGCTCGACGGGGTGCAGGATCCCCACAATCTCGGCGCCTGCCTGCGCACCGCCGATGCCTGCGGGGCACTGGCGGTGATCGTGCCGCGGGACCGCGCCGCGCAGCTGACTCCCGCGGCGCGCAAGGTGGCGGCCGGGGCTGCCGAGAGCACCCCGGTCGTCACGGTCACGAATCTGGTGCGTACGCTCAGGCTTCTCAAGGAGGCAGGTCTGTGGGTGGTCGGCGCGGATGCGGCCGCGGAGCGGCGGGCCGACGCCGTGGATCTCAAGGGACCGGTGGTGCTGGTGCTGGGTGGGGAGGGCGGCGGACTGCGGCAACTGACGCGCCAGCATTGCGACTTCATGGTGAGCCTGCCACAGCGCGGCACGGTGGAGAGCCTCAACGTGTCGGTGGCCGCCGGCATGCTGCTCTACGAGTGCGTGCGCCAGAGGGAAAAGATATAACGCAGCCACGGCAGGGGAGGTGCGCAACGTGGATTTCGAAGTCAGCCGCAAGAGCCGCGATTACCTCGGACGCCTCGGCGCGTTCATGGACGAGCATGTCTATCCGAACGAGGAGCGCTACTACCTGCAGCCCGCCGGCAACCGCTGGGACGACCCGCCCTTCCTTCGGGACCTGCAGCACAAGGCGCGCGCTGCCGGGCTGTGGAACCTGTTCCTGCCCGACTCGCAGCACGGCGCGGGACTGACCAACCTCGACTACGCGCCGCTGTGCGAGCTGATGGGCCGTGTGCCCTGGTCGGCGGAGGTTTTCAATTGCGCCGCCCCGGATACCGGCAACATGGAGACGCTCGAGCGCTACGGCACGGCGGCACAGAAGCGCGAGTGGCTCGAGCCGCTGCTCGCCGGCACCATCCGCTCGGCGTTCGCGATGACCGAGCCGCGCGTCGCTTCCAGCGACGCCACCAACATCGAAAGCTCGATCGTGCGCGACGGCGACTCGTACCTCATCAACGGGCGCAAGTGGTGGACCTCGGGCGCGGGCAGCGCGCGCTGCCGCCTGTTCATCTTCATGGGCAAGACCGATCCCACCGCACCCCGCCACCGCCAGCAGTCCATGATCCTCGTGCCGCGCGACGCGGCGGGCATCAGCATCCTCAGGCACCTGCCGGTGTTCGGGTTCGACGATGCGCCGCACGGACACATGGAGATCGACTTCAAGGACGTGCGCGTGCCGTGCGCCAACCTGCTGCTCGGCGAGGGCCGCGGCTTCGAGATTGCCCAGGGACGCTTAGGCCCCGGGCGTATTCATCACGCCATGCGCCTGATCGGCCTGGCCGAGCGGGCGCTGGAGCGCATGTGCCGGCGCGTCAAGAGCCGCGTGGCCTTCGGCCGTCCGATCGCCGAGCAGTCGGTGACGCTCGAGCGGGTCGCCGAGTCGCGCATCCGCATCGACCAGGCGCGACTGCTGGTCTACAGGGCGGCGTGGCTCATGGACACGGTGGGCAACAAGGCCGCACGCGCGCAGATCGCCGCGATCAAGATCGCCTCGGCCGATACCGCCTGCCAGGTGGCGGACTGGGCGATCCAGGCACACGGTGCGGCCGGCCTGTGCGAGGACTTCCATCTCGCCCGCGCCTATGCGCACGCCCGCGCCATCCGCCTCGCCGACGGGCCGGACGAGGTGCACCGCAACCAGATCGGCCGGCTCGAGCTGGAGAAATACCCCTAGCATGAGCGGCGAGGAATTCGCCGGCACCATGCCGGTGCCCGCGGGGCAGCGCTTCGACGAGGCGGCGCTCGAGCGCTACCTGCGTTTGCACGTTCCCGCTTTCGTGCCGCCGCTCACCGTCGAGCAGTTCCGCGGCGGGCAGTCGAACCCGACCTTTCTGCTCAGCGGTGCCGATGGGGCGCGGCTGGTGTTGCGCAAGCAGCCGAGCGGGGCACTGTTGCCTTCGGCGCACGCGATCGATCGCGAGTTTCGGGTCATCAGCGCACTGCACGGCAGCGCGGTGCCGGTGGCACGACCGCTGTGCCTGTGCAGCGACGCGACGGTGATCGGCACCATGTTCTATCTCATGGAGTACGCCGCCGGCCGCGCCTTCTGGGATCCGACGCTTCCCGGTATGAGCGCGCCGCAGCGCGCGGCGATCTACGACGAGATGAACCGCGTGATCGTGGCGCTGCACACCCTCGACTACGCCGCGGCCGGACTTGCCGACTACGGCAAGCCCGGCAACTACTTCGCGCGGCAGATTGCGCGCTGGAGCCGGCAGTACCGCTCGTCCGAGACCGAGCGCATCGAGGCGATGGAGAAGCTCATCGCGTGGCTGCCGGCGAACATTCCTCCCGGCGATGAGACCGCGCTGGTGCACGGGGACTACCGGCTCGACAACATGATCTTCGCAGCGCACGCGCCGCGCGTGCAGGCGCTGATCGACTGGGAGCTCTCCACGCTCGGTCATCCGCTCGCCGATTTCTCCTACCACGTCATGCTGTGGCGCGTGACGAGCGGCGAGATCCGCGGGCTGCGCGACATCGATCACGCCGCGCTCGGCATCCCGACGGAAGCGCAGTACCTGGCCAGCTACTGCCGCCGCACCGGGCGGGTGGGGATCGAGCCGGTCGTGTGGGAGTTCTGCATGGCGTACAACCTGTTCCGCATCGCCAGCATCCGCCAGGGAATCATGAAGCGCGTGCTGGAGGGCACGGCCGCCAGCCGCCACGCCCGCGAGTCGGGCGAGCGCGCGCGCGAGAGCGCCGAGCTCGCCTGGCGGCAGGTGGAGGAGCATCTGGGAGGCTGAGGTGAGCCCAACCGCCCAACCCCTTGTTTTTGCAGCGTGGCGCTAAGCTTTCGCCGTTGCAGTGCCGCTGGCGTTTGAGTATGCTTCGCGCCCCTTTTTAAATGAAAGGGGCGTGTAACGGTCGGCGCCACGGCGCTGCTGTCGCGTATCTCCTTGCCGCACCGGGCGAGCCTTCAATCCGGGCGGCTTTAACCGTAAGGAGCATTCAATGAGGCATTACGAGATCGTTTTCCTGGTGCACCCGGATCAGAGCGAGCAGGTGCCCGCGATGATCGAGCGCTACAAGGGCATGATTGCCGCCGGCGAGGGCCGCGTGCATCGCCTGGAGGACTGGGGCCGCCGCCAGCTTGCATATCCTCTCGCGAAGGTTCACAAGGCGCACTACGTGCTCATGAACATCGAGACCGACCAGAAGACGCTCGATGAGCTGACCGGGGCCTTCCGCTTCAGCGATGCGGTGCTGCGCCACCTGGTGGTGAGCATGGATGCCGCCGTCACCGATCCGTCCCCGATGGCGAAAGCCGCCGACGAGGAAGGCGAGGGCGGTGGCCGGCGGCGTGAGCGTGCACGCGACGAGGTCGCGCCGGCCGCCGACGAGGAAGACAGCCCCGCGGGCGAGAGCGTCTGATTACAATCGGCGCAGCGCGCAACTCCCACATTCGAGGATCGCACATCATGGCAATGTCCCGAGGACCAGGCGGCGGAGGCGGTGGCGGTGGCCACGGCGGTGGCGGTGGCGGTGGCGGCGGCAGCCGCTTCTCGCGTCGCAAGAAGTTCTGCCGCTTCACCGCCGAAGGGGTGAAGTCCATCGACTACAAGGATCTCGCCACGCTCAAGGGCTACGTCACCGAGACGGGCAAGATCGTGCCGAGCCGTATCACCGGCACCAAGTCCTTCTACCAGCGCCAGCTGGCGGTGGCGATCAAGCGCGCGCGCTTCCTGGCGCTGCTGCCGTACACCGATCAGCACTGAGGGCTCACCGTCATGGAAGTCATCCTGCTGCAGAAGGTCGCCAATCTCGGCAACATCGGCGATCGCGTGAAGGTGCGCTCGGGGTTCGGCCGCAATTTCCTGCTGCCGCAGGGCAAGGCCACCCTCGCCACTCCCGACAATGTCGCGCGCTTCGAGGCGCGGCGCGCCGAGCTCGAGCGCCTGGCGCGCGAGCACATGACCTCCGCCGAGGAGCGCGCGGTGGCGATGAAGGACTTCAAGCTCACCATCCACGCCAAGGCCGGCACCGAGGGGAAGCTGTTCGGCTCGATCGGCACGGCCGACATCGCCGAGGCCGCTACCCAGGCCGGGTTGAAGGTGGAGCGCAGCGAGGTGCGCCTGCCCGGCGGACCGCTGCGCATGGTCGGCGAGCACACCGTCAACCTGCACCTGCACGCCGACATCGACGTGCCGCTGCAGGTGGCGATCGTGGCGGAAGAGTAGCGGTACCCTCGGCAGCACGTGGCCGGTACCGCCAAGACGCGCGGGGATTCGGGCGCGGTCGCACTGCTGGACGCGCCGGTCCCGCCGCACTCGGTGGAGGCCGAGCAGGCGGTGCTCGGCGGCCTGCTGCTGGACGCGGCGGCGTGGGAAAACGTCGCCGACGCGGTGACCCAGGACGACTTCTACCGCCCGGATCACAAGCTCATCTTCGAGGCCATCGCCGCGCTGGCGGGCGAGGCCAAGCCCTGCGACGTCGTCACCGTCTCGCAGCAGCTCGAGCGCACCAGCCGGCTTGAGGCCGCCGGCGGCCTGGCGTACCTGAGCTCCATCGCCCGCGATACGCCGAGCGCCGCCAACGTGCGCGCGTACGCGGACATCGTGCGCGAGCGCTCACTGCTGCGGCAGCTGATCCGTGCCGGCACCGACATCGCCGCAGCCGCCTTCAGGAGCGAAGGCGAGACCGCGCGCGACCAGGTGGATCGGGCGGAGCAGCGGGTGTTCGAGATCGCCGAGGGGAGCTTCCGCCGGCGCGAGGGCGCGCTCGCCGTGCGCACGCTGCTGCCCGCCGTCATCGACCAGATCGACGAGTGGCACAACAACCCCGACAAGCTGCGCGGGCTGCCCACCGGTTTCACCGATTTCGACAAGATCACCGGCGGGCTGCGGCCCGGGGATCTCATCATCGTCGCCGGCCGCCCCTCCATGGGCAAGACCACCCTCGCGGTGAACATGGCGGAGTACGCCGCGGTGCATCCGGGCACGCGCGCGTCGGTGGCGATCTTCAGCATGGAGATGCCGTCCGAGCAGGTGATCACCCGCATGCTGTCCTCGGTCGGGGGCGTGCCGTTGAACAGCCTGCGCAGCGGCAAGATCTCCGACGAGGACTGGGTGCGCATCACCGGCGCCACCAGCCAGCTTTCGGAAGCGAAGCTGTTCGTCGACGAGACGCCGGCGCTCAATCCGACCGAGCTGCGCGCCCGCGCGCGGCGCGTGAAGCGCGAGCACGGGCTGCATCTGATCGTGGTGGACTACCTGCAGCTGATGCAGGTGCCGGGGACGAAGGAGAACCGCGCGACCGAGATCGCTGAGATCTCGCGCGGACTCAAGGCGCTCGCCAAGGAGCTGCAGGTACCGGTGATCGCGCTGTCGCAGCTGAATCGCGCGGTCGAGCAGCGCGAGCACAAGAAGCCGGTGATGTCCGATCTTCGCGAGTGCGTGACCGGGGATACCCTGGTGTGCCTGACCGACGGACGTCGCCTGCCGATTGCCGAGCTCGCGGGGAGCGAGCCCGAGGTCTGGTCGGTCGGTGACCGGCAGTGCCTGGTGCGTGCGCGTGCCGACAAGGTTTGGAAGGTAGGACGACGCCCGATAATCAAAGTGCAGCTCGCCAGCGGCCGCACGATCCGCGCCACGGCCGAGCACCGCCTGTTGGCCGGGGCCGGCTGGACGACGGTCGGGGAACTCAAGTTGGGAGATCGGCTCGCGCTCGCCCGCCGCCTGCCCGAACCAGTCGAGCCGAAGAGCTGGCCGGACCACTGGGTGGTGCTGCTGGCCCACCTGGTGGGCGATGGCAGCTACCTGACGCACCAGCCGCTGCGCTACACCACCGGGTCCGAGGAAAATAGCGCCGCCGTGCGCGGTGCCGCCGAGATGTTCGGCTGCCGCGTTACCCGCTACGAGGGCGTCGGTAACTGCCACCAGCTGCTCGTCAGCGGCAACGGCAATCGCTGGTCGCCATTTGGCGTGGGTAAATGGCTCAAGGACCTCGGCATTTTCGGCCAGCGCTCGCACCAGAAGCACCTGCCCGCAGCAGTATTTTCCCTGCCGCAGCATCAGGTTGCGTTGCTGCTACGTCACCTCTGGGCGACCGAGGGTACGATCGCGCTGAGCAATCCCGGCAGGCGCGGCGGCCATGCGGTCAGCTTCTGCACCTGCAGCCAGCGCCTGGCAGACGATGTCGCGGCGCTGTTGCTGCGACTTGGCATCGTGGCGCGTATTCAAACCGTGAAGTCCGGCCACTACCGGCCCGTTTACATGGTCGCAGTGAGCGGTTCCGATCCGCAGCGGACCTTCTTGCGGGAAGTGGGTGCCTTTGGGCCGCGGCGGGAAGGGGCGAACCGCCTGGTTGCAGCGTTGTCCGACGTGCAGGCGAACACCAACGTCGACACTCTGCCGCTCGAAGCGTTTGCGGCGGTGCGCGCCGAGATGGGCGCCCGCGGCACAGGTGCGCGCGCCATGGTGCGCATGCGGGGTGGCGCTTACGGGGGCAGCCGCGCGCAGATGGCGAGCCATGCGCAGCTGCTCGAGTCGTCCGAGCTCGACCAGTGCGCGTCGTCCGATCTGTTCTGGGATCGGGTGGTTGCCGCCACTGCCGACGGCGAGGAAGAGGTCTTCGACCTGACGGTTCCCGGTACCGCCAACTGGCTTGCCGACGGCGTCGTGTCACACAACAGCGGCTCGCTCGAACAGGACAGCGACATCATCCTGCTGATCTACCGCGATGAGGTCTACGATCGCAACACCACCCGCAAGGGCATCGCGGAGATCGATCTCGTCAAGCACCGTAACGGCGAGACCGGGCAGTTCCTGCTGACCTTCCAGGGCCAGTACACCCGCTTCCTCAACTACATGCCCGACTCCTACGCGGAAGGCGTGTTGCGGTGACCCGGCTGATCCGGGCCGTCATCGACACACAAGCCCTGCGCCACAACCTCGGAGTCATTCGCGCCCGCGCCGGGCGCGCCAGGGTCATCGCCGTGGTCAAGGCCAACGCCTACGGCCACGGGCTCACCAGCACGGCGCTCGCGGTCGAGGGCGCCGACGCGCTCGCGGTGGCGCGCCTGGAGGAGGGGCTGGCGCTGCGCGCCGCCGGCGTCGGTGGCCGCATCCTGCTGCTCGAGGGCGTCTTCAGCTTAGCGCAGCTCGAGGATGCCGCACACGAGCGGCTCGATCTCGTGGTGCACGACCAGCTGCAGATCGAGCTGCTGGAGCGGGCGGGCGCCGCCGGCCGTTTCGCGCTGTGGCTCAAGGTGGACACCGGCATGAACCGCCTGGGGTTCTCCACCGCGGAGTTTCCCGCAGCGCTCGCGCGCATCCGCCAGCTGGCGCCCGCGCCGCGCGAGCTGCGCCTGATGACGCACCTGGCATGCGCCAACGAGCGCGACGATGAGGTGACCCGGGCGCAGCTGCAGCGCTTTCACACGGCGACCCGCGGCCTTGAGTGCGAGCTGTCCATTGCCAATTCCGCGGGTCTCTTCGGCGACGTTCCGACCGGCTGCCACTGGGTGCGCCCGGGGCTGGCGCTGTACGGCGCGTCGCCGTTCGAGGACCGCACGGCCGCGCAGCTCGAGCTGCTGCCGGTCATGACGCTGGTGAGCTCGGTGATCGCCGTGCGGCGCGTGCCCCGCGGCGAGGCGGTCGGGTACGGCGGCGCGTGGGTTGCCGGGCGCGATTCGCTGCTCGCCATCGTCGCGGCCGGCTACGGCGACGGCGTGCCCCGCAGCTTCGCGAACGGTACGCCGGTGCTGATCGCCGGACGGCGGGCGCCGCTCGTCGGGCGGGTCTCGATGGACATGATCGCGGTCGACGTGACGGAGCTGCCCGCCGTGCACGTCGGCACCAACGTCGTACTGTGGGGCGCCGGACTTGCGGTGGAGGAGGTGGCGCGGCATGCCGGCACCGTGCCCTACGAGCTGCTGTGCAGCGTGAGTCAGCGCGTGCCGCTCGAGCCGCGCTGAGCGCACCGCGCACCAAGCAAGGGGCGGGGGAGATGAAGTGGCGCGGCTGAGCGCCGCGCCACCGACCTGTGCCGTCTTCTAGTTAACGAAGAATCCCATCTTGACGCCGGCGAGCTGGATGACGTCGTTGTCGTTCAGCCGGGTCGCCTGCGCCCCGATCGGTGTGCCGTTCAGCAGCGGGAAGTCGTTTTCCTTGCCGCTGTCGACGTGCACGATGTAGTAGGCCTCGGAGCGCCGCGTGATGGCGGCCACCTGGACGCCGGGGCGTCCGAGCGTGGTGAGCGCCTTGGTGAGCTCGACCTCGCGGCCGGCGAAGGCGCCGGACAGTACCTGCAGCTTCGCCTTCTTCAGCGCCGCGGCGCCGTCGGTGAGCGCTCGCGAGCGGCCGGTGGCGCCGGTGCCGCCGCCGACCCTCTCGGCCTGCTCGGCCGCGACGCGCACCTTCTCTACGGGCCGCGCGGACGGCTGGATCACCATGGTCTTCTCGAACTCGTCCTGCTGCTCGTCGTCCTCGACGAAGCGCAGCTGGTGGTGGCCGACGGTAATCACGTCGCCGTGCTGCAGCGCATGCTTCTTGATGAGCTTGCCGTTGACGTAGGTGCCGTTGGTGCTGTTCAGATCCTCGAGGAACGAGTCGTTGAGGATGTTAATGAGCAGCGAGTGGTGTCCGCTGACGGCAGCATTATCGATGCGGATGTCATTGTCAGGGAGGCGCCCGATGGTGTAGCGCTCCTTATTCATGTTGTATTCCGCCATCACCTGGCCGTCCAGGCTCAAGACCAACCTTGCCATGTGCTTTTGCCTCTATCGCGTGTCAGCCGAACCAACCCAGGATCTTGTCGAATATCTTCGTGCGCGCCGGAAACGCATCCACGATGTGCGCCATGACAACCGAGACGTTGTCCCGCCCCCCATTATCATTGGCCAGCTGAATCAATTGCTTGGCGACCGTATCCAGATTAGCACCAAAGGTGTTTATGGTTAAATGAATATCTTCGTCCTCGACCATATCCGATAGCCCGTCGGAGCACAGGACGAAGACCTCGCCCTTGTTTGCCGGCACCTCCTGGATCTCCACGTCCACGTTCGGCTCGACGCCGAGCGCCCGTGTGACGTAGTTCTTATTGGCCGCCCGTTGGGCCTCTTCTGCGGAGTAGAAGCCCCGGTCGACGAGCTCCTGCAGCAGCGAGTGGTCCATGGTCACCTGCTCGAATTTGTCGCCGCGCTGGCGGTACAGGCGCGAATCGCCCACGTGGGCGATGGTAACCTTGTTGTCGAAGAACAGCGCCGCCACCACGGTCGTGCCCATGCCCTCGCAATTGGCCTGGGTGTGGGCGGTCTGGTAGATGATCTTGTTGGCGCGGGCGATGGCGTCGCGCAGGATGATGTTGGGGCGCGACAGGCCCGAGGCCGTATCCGCAACCGACAGATCCTCGCGCTCCACATGCTCCTTCACCAGGTTGACGATGGTTTTCACAGCGATGCCGCTCGCGACTTCGCCCGCGTTATAACCGCCCATCCCGTCGGCCAGCACCAGCAGGCCGATGTCCGCGTCGTGGGCGATCGTATCCTCGTTGTGCTCGCGCACCTTGCCGGTGTCGGAAAGTCCCACGAAGCGCAGCTTGTTTCGCAAGCTCATGCTGCGCCCTGACCCACCGACGGTCTACCGTTTGTGATACGCGTCACTTTCCCGTCCCCGACCCGACTTGGCATAAGCTAGCATCGCCGCAGGGGGCTCCCAGAGGCATTGGTCACAAAAGACGCCTTTCGGGGCAGCCCCGGCGGCGAATCCTAGCTGAAAGTCGACCGAAGGCGCATTTGATGGCACGCCCGAATCCCCTCTACGTGTGCGGTTCCTGCGGGGGTGAAACCCTCCGGTGGCAGGGCCAGTGCCCGCTGTGCGGCGAGTGGAATTCGCTCACGCAGCGCAACTCGCCCGCGGCCCGCAGCGCCCCGGCGGTGGCGGTAAGCCTCGCGAGCGGTGTGCAGTCGGCCGCCGCCGCCGTGCGCGTGGCGAGCGGCCTCGCCGAGCTCGACCGGGTGCTCGGAGGCGGCCTCGTGCCCGGGTCGGTGACGCTGCTGGGGGGTGATCCAGGCATCGGCAAGTCGACGCTGCTGCTGCAGCTGGCCGCGCACGTGGGCGCCACACGGCCGGTACTCTACGCGAGCGGTGAGGAATCGATAGCCCAGGTGAGCCTGCGGGCGCAGCGCCTGGGGCTCAGCGCCGCGGGCCTGCGGCTGGCCGCCGAGACCGACCTGCCGGCGATCCTGGCGCTCGCCACGGAAGAGCCGGCTGCGGTGTTGGTGATCGACTCGATCCAGACGGCGCAGTCGGGCGGGGCGGGCCCGGCCGCCGGCGCCATCACGCAGCTGCGCGAGTGCACCGCCGCCCTGGTGCGCTTCGCCAAGGCGAGCGGCACGGCGGTCCTCATCATCGGCCACCTCACCAAGGAGGGCGCCATTGCCGGCCCGCGGCTGCTCGAGCACCTGGTCGACACCGTGCTCTACTTCGGCAGCGAGGCCGGCAGCCGCTATCGCATCGTGCGCGCCACCAAGAACCGCTTCGGCGCGGTTAACGAGCTCGGCTTCTTCGCCATGACCGCCAGCGGACTGCGCGAGGTGCGCAACCCCGCCGCGATCTTTCTGTCGCGGCCGGCGGAGCCGGCGCCCGGCAGCATCGTCACCGTGACGCGCGATGGCGGCCGCCCGCTGTTGATCGAGCTGCAGGCGCTGGTGGATCGCATGCGTTTTGGTGCGCCGCGGCGCATCGCTCAGGGACTCGATGCGAACCGCGTGGCGATGCTGCTCGCGGCGGTGAACCGGCACGCCCAGGTGTCGCTGCAGGAGCACGACGTGTTCGTGAACGTGGTCGGCGGCATCGAGATCTGCGAGACCGCCTGGGATCTGCCGGTGCTGATCGCACTCGCCTCGAGCCTCGCCGGGCGCGCGGTGCCGGCGCACCTGGTGGCCTTCGGTGAGATCGGCCTGACGGGTGAAGTGCGCCCGGTGGCCTACGGCGACGAGCGGCTGCGCGAGGCGCAGGCGCAGGGATTCAAGACAGCGGTGGTTCCGCAGGGCAATGCCCCGCGCCGCGACGGCGGCGCGCTCAAGGTGGTGGCGGTGTCGCGCCTCGCCGAGGCGCTCGAGGCGGCGCTGGGAAAGGACGGTGGCGGATGAGCGCTCAGACGGGCACCGGCAGCCCCGGTGCGCGCACGCGCACGGTACGGATAGCGTTATCGGCGATCTGCAGCACCTCGAATTCGTAATTGCCGACCCGCACCATGGTGCCGCTGTCGGGAATGGTCTCGAGGTGCTCGAGCAGCAGGCCGTTGACGGTCTTGGGGCCGCCGGTGGGCAGCTGCCAGCCCAGTGCCCGGTTGAGCGCGCGGATGGTGGCGCTGGCGTTGACGATGAACACTCCCGGGCGCTCGATGTGCACGTCCTTGTGGGTCACGGTGGCCGGATCGGTGGTGAACTCACCGACGATCTCCTCGAGGATGTCCTCGATCGTCACCAGGCCCTCGATGCCGCCGTACTCATTGACCACGAAGGCGAAGCGGCGCCGGTTGCGCTGGAAATGGCCGAGCTGCACGTTGAGCGGCGTGCCCTCGGGCACGAAATACGGCTCGCGGCTGCGGGCGAGCTCCAGCAGCCGCTCGCGGCTGAGCGTGCCGCGCACCAGCTCGTTCGCTACGCGCTTCATGTACAGCAAGCCGATCAGCTCATCGAGCTCACCCTCGTATACCGGCAGCCGCGTGTGCGGCGTCTGGCGCAACAGGTCGAGGATGTCCTCCCAGCTCTCGTTCACGTCGATACCGGCGATCTCCTGGCGCGGGATCATGACGTCGCCCACCGTGATGCGCCCGAGATCGAGAATCGACAGCAGCATCTCGCGGTGACGCGCCGGGATCACCGGTGCCGCCTCCGAGACCACGGTGCGCAGCTCCTCGGCGCTGAGCGAGTGGCTGCTGCTGACGGTGCGTCCCACGCCGAACATGCTCAGAAAGCCGTAGGCGAGCGAGCTGGTGAGCCACAGTGCCGGGCGGGTCACCAGCACCAGCACCCGGTAGATGCGCGCGGCATGCAGCGCCACGCCCTCCGGGTTGCTCGCCGCATAGATCTTCGGCGCCAGCTCGCAGAACACGATCACCACGACGGTCAGTAACACCACCGCGAGCGGCACGGCGTAGAAGTAGCCGGTGCGCTGCGCGAGGATGGTGGCGATCGCCGAGGCGAACGTGCTGGCGGCAGCGAGGATTACCAGGTTCGCCCCCAGCCAGTCGTCGGGTTTATGCAGCAGCCGCTCGAGCGTGCGGGCGGTGCCCGAGCCGCCCTGGGCGAGATGGCGGATGCGATAGCGGTTCACCGACAGCATCGCCACCTCCGTGCCCGAAGAGAAGGCGACGATGAGCAGCAGCACGAGCAGCACCAGCAGCAGCGGGGTGGCCGAAATGAGGTTCAAGGCGGCGGTTCCTGCAACGAAGCGCAGCGCTAAGCATAGAAGCTCCGGGACCCGATAATCCAAGGCCCTATAATCGTTGGGCTATGTTCGACACCCTGACTGCACGCCTGTCGCGCGCCATCGAGACGCTGCGCGGCCGCGGCCGCATTACCGAGGAGAACGTCGCGGCGACGCTGCGCGAGGCGCGCATCGCGCTGCTCGAGGCGGACGTGGCGCTGCCGGTGGTGAAGACCTTCATCGAGTCGGTCCGGTCGAAGGCGCTCGGCGCCGAGGTGCTCGGCAGCCTCACGCCCGGGCAGGCCTTCATCGGCATCCTGCATGCCGAGCTGGTCGAGCTCATGGGCGGTGCGGGGACGCCCTGGAAGCTGCACGCCACGCCCCCCGCGGTGGTGCTGCTCGCCGGCCTTCAGGGTGCCGGCAAGACCACCACGGCGGCGAAGCTCGCCCGCTGGCTCATCGAGCGCGAGCGCAAGCGCGTGCTGCTCACCAGCACCGACGTGCGCCGTCCGGCCGCCATGCTGCAGCTCGAGCGCCTGGCCGGGCAGGTGCAGGCCGGCTACTTCCCGGCGCCGGAGGGGCAGGCGCCGCCCGCCATCGCGCGCGCCGCGCTCGCGGCGGCGAAGAGCGGGGTGTTCGACGTGCTGATCGTCGACACGGCCGGCAGGCTGCACGTGGACGAGGCGCTGATGGGGGAGGTGCGCGACATCGATGCCGGCATCGGCGCCGCCGAGCGGCTGTTCGTGGTCGACGCGATGGCCGGCCAGGACGCGGTGAATGCCGCGCGTGCTTTTGCTGCAGCGCTCGATCTGACCGGCATCATCCTCGCCAAGGCCGACGGCGATGCGCGCGGCGGCGCAGCGCTCTCGGTGCGTCAGGTCACCGGCAAGCCGATCGTCTTCATCGGCACCGGGGAGAAGACCGAGGCGCTCGAGCTGTTCGACCCGGCGCGCATGGCCTCGCGCATCCTCGGCATGGGCGACGTGGTCAGCCTGGTCGAGCAGGTGCACGCCCAGGTCGACCACGCGGAGGCGCAGCGCCTCGCCCACAAGGTCGTCAGGGGCAAGGGCTTCGACATGATCGATCTGCGCAGCCAGCTCGAGCAGCTGCAGAAGATGGGCGGGGTCGGCGCACTGCTCGACAAGCTTCCCGGCGCGGCCGCCGGCAAGGCCGCCGTGTCCGCCGACCAGGGTGACCGGCAGCTGCGGCGGCAGATCGCGATCATCAATTCCATGACCCCGCGCGAGCGGCGCAACCCGGGCATCATCGACGGCTCGCGACGGCGGCGCATCGCGGCGGGTTCGGGAGTTCAGGTACAGGACGTCAACCGGCTGCTCAAGCAGTTCCTCGAGATGCAGCGGGTCATGAAAAGCATGAAGGGCGGGCGGCTGCGGGCGCTCATGGGGGCGCTGAAGGGCGGCCTGCCGCCGGGCTTTCCCGGCCGGTGAGGGCCCCTGCTGCGGCTCGCGCCGCTCTCGACCGTAAAAAACTGGCGCGAATTTCAGGTGTTGCGTAGAATCCGCGCTCTTTTTTGGGCCGCCTCGCGCCGCTTACGGATTGAGAGCAACACGACCATGGTAACCATTCGACTGACGCGGCGCGGGGCGCGCAACCAGCCCTTTTATCACGTCGTCGTGACCGACAGCCGCAAGCGCCAGGGGGGCCCGAGCCTCGAGCACGTGGGATTCTTCAACCCCATTGCGCGCCGCGGCGAGCAGAAGCTCAAGCTCGATCTGCCGCGCATCGACTACTGGGTCGGCCAGGGCGCACAGCCCTCCGATCGGGTGCGCAACCTCGTGGCGTCCTACCGCAAGCAAGCGACCGCCTAGGACAGTCGCTTAGCCGCGCTCCACCTTGTCAGTGCGGTGGCTGTGAGCGATGCGGCCGCGGTGTGGGTTGAGATGGGGCGCATCGGCGCCCCCTACGGCGTCAAGGGCTGGGTGCACGTCGACTCACACACCGACCCGCCGCAGCGCCTGCTCGAGTACCGCGAGTGGGTGCTCAGGCTCGCCAGCGGCGAGCGCAGCCGCCGGCGCGTGCTGGCCGGACGCACACACGCCAGGGCGCTGGTGGCCTGGCTCGAAGGGGTGGCCGGACGCGAGGAGGCGGCCGCACTGGTCGGCGCGGTGGTCGAGATCGAGCGCACGGCGTTGCCCGAGCCGCCGGAGCGGCAGTACTACCGGGCGGACCTGGTGGGTTTCACGGTCCGTAATCTCGAGGGTGCGGACTTAGGGTGCGTGAGCCACTTCGTCGATGCCCCCTCGGGTGCGCTGATGGTGACGCGGGAGCCGCAGGGGCGCGAGCACTGGGTGCCGGCAGCGCCCAGACACCTGCGTCGCGTGGATCTCGCCGCGCGCGAGATTCTGGTGGACTGGCCGGTGGAGCTGGCATAGAAGGCTCGATGAAGATCGAGGTGGTGACGCTGTTTCCGCGCATGATCGCGGAAGCACTCGAGTTTGGTATCGTGGGCCGCGCCATCGGGCGCGGGCTGCTGTGCGTCGGCACGGAGGATCCGCGCACGCACGCGGCGGACGTGCATCGCACGGTCGATGACCGCCCGTACGGCGGGGGACCCGGGATGGTGATGACGCCCGGACCACTGCTCGCCGCGATCCGCGCGGCGCATGCGCGGCTGCCGGCGGGCAGTGCGCGGCTGTATCTGTCGGCGCAGGGCCGGCCGTTTAGTCAGCAGGTGGCGCGCGAGCTCGCCGCGCTCCCCGGGCTGCTGCTGGTGGCCGGACGGTACGAGGGCGTGGACGAGCGCGTCATCGAGCTCGGCATCGACCGCGAGCTGTCGGTGGGCGACTACGTGCTCTCGGGCGGCGAGCTGCCGGCGCTGCTGGTCATCGATGCGCTGGCGCGGCTGCTGCCGGGGGCGCTCGGGGATGAGCGCTCGAGCGAGGAGGACTCGTTCGCGCACGGACTGCTCGAGGGGCCGCACTACACGCGGCCGGAAGTTTTCGAGGGCCGCGCGGTGCCCGCCGTGCTGCTGTCGGGCGATCACGCGGCGATCCGCCGCTGGCGCCTGGCGCGCGCGGTAGAGCGCACGCGCGCACGCCGGCCCGACATGCTGGCGCGCACGCCGCTCACGGGCGAGGCGCAGCGTGCGTTGCAGGACTTGGGCGGCGCTGAGACGTCCTAACGAAGATCGAGGTGAACGAACATGAGCAAGGTAATCCAGGAAATCGACAGGCAGCGCATGACGCGCAAGGTGCCGGAATTCCGGCCCGGCGACACCGTGGTGGTGCAGGTGAAGGTGGTCGAAGGAGACCGCGAGCGCGTGCAGGCCTACGAGGGTGTGGTGATCGCGAGGAGCAATCGCGGGCTGAACTCTTCCTTCACCGTGCGCAAGATCTCGCACGGCGAGGGTGTGGAGCGCGTGTTCCAGACCTACAGCCCGGCCATCAGCGACATCACCGTCAAGCGCCGCGGCAGCGTGCGCCGCGCCAAGCTCTACTACCTGCGCGACCTGTCCGGCAAGGCCGCGCGCATCGAGGAAAAGATCTAGCGGCTTCGCAGGTAACGCGCGCGTGACTTTTCGCTCGTTCTTCTCCGGCCTGTGGCGCGGCCTGGACGGCCTGCGCAAGGTGCTGCACCTGCTCGTGCTGCTGGTGATCGCCGGCGTGCTCGTCGGGGTGCTGCATAGCGGCGTGCCGCGCGTCCCGGCGCGCGCCGCGCTACTGATCGCGCCCGAGGGGCGGCTGGTGGAGCAGCTGTCCGGCGATCCGGTCCAGCGTGCCTTCGAGCAGGCGCGCGGCCAGGAGCACGAGGAGACGCTGCTGTGGGATCTGACCGATGCGCTGCACGTCGCCGCCGGCGATTCGCGCATCCAGGCGGTGGCGCTCGACCTCGAGAAGCTCGAAGGCGGCACCCAGCCGACCCTCGCCGAGCTCGCCGGCGCGCTGCGCGAGTTCCGCGCCAGCGGCAAGAAGGTCATCGCCTACGGCACCGAGCTGACCCAGGAGCGCTACTACCTCGCCGCCCAGGCCGACGAGATCTACCTGGATCCGATGGGCTTCGTGCTGCTCGACGGTTACGACCGCTACCGGATGTACCTGAAGGACGCGCTCGACAAGCTGTCGGTGGACATCAACGTGTTTCGCGTCGGTGCCTACAAGAGCGCGGTCGAGACCTACACGCGCAGCAACATGTCGCCGGAAGACCGCGAAGAGAGCCGCGCCTACCTCACGGCCATGTGGAACAGCTACCAGGACGCCCTGACGCGCGTGCGCCGCCTGCCGCCCGATGCGCTGCGCCGCTACGCCGACACCCTGTCGAAGACGGTGCCGGCAGCCGGCGGCAATGCGCCGCAGGTGGCGCTGCAGGCGGGCCTGGTCACCGGGGTGAAGACCCGCCTGCAGGTCGAGCAGCGCCTGATCGGCCTGGTCGGTGCCGACGACTCGAACGGCTCCTTCCGCGCGGTGTTCGCCGATGACTACGCGCGCTACGCGCGCCAGGTGAAAAAGGCGCAGGCCGACGGCAAGCCGCGTATCGGCGTGATCGTCGCCGCGGGGGACATCCTCGATGGCGACCAGCCGCCGGGGTCGATCGGCGGAGAGTCGACCGCGCGCCTCATCCGCGAGGCGCGCCTCGACAAGACGATCAAGGCCCTGGTGCTGCGCGTCGACAGTCCCGGCGGCAGCGTCATGGCCTCCGAGGAGATCTACCGCGAGCTCAAGGCGCTGCATGCTGCGGGCAAGCCGCTGGTCGTGTCGATGAGCGGCTACGCGGCCTCGGGCGGCTACTACATCTCCGCGCCCGCCGACGAGATCTGGGCGAGCCCGGCGACGCTCACCGGCTCGATCGGCATCTTCGCCATCATCCCGACGATCGATCGCACGCTCGGCAAGATCGGCGTCAGCGTGGACGGGGTCGGCACCACGCCGCTGTCCGGGCAGCTGCGCATCGACCGTCCGTTGAGCGAGGAGGCGCGCGCGCTGCTGCAGTCGCAGATCTCGCGCGGCTACGATGAGTTTCTCGAGCGCGTCGCCAGCGGCCGCGGCAAGACCCGCGAGCAGATCGACGCCATCGCCCAGGGCCACGTGTGGGCGGGGAGCGATGCGCGCCGCCTCGGGCTGGTCGATCAGCTCGGCTCGTTCAACGACGCGGTCAAGGCCGCGGCGCGCCGCGCCAAGCTCAGCGACTATGCGCCCGAATTCATCGAGCCCGAGCTCACCTGGGCGCAGCAGCTCGCACTGCAGCTGCGCTCGCAGCTGGGCAGCCTGCTGCGCATCGCCACCCCCGGGGAGGCCGCGCTGGCGCAGCTCGCGCAGCGGCTCGACCCGGTGACGCGCGAAGCGCAGCGCCTGGCGCGCTTTTCCGTTCCCAACCGCCTGTACGCTTACTGCTTCTGCGAAGCGCAGTAGCGCACCGCTACAGCGTCGACCAGTCGAGTATCACCTTGCCCGACCTGCCCGAGCCCATGGTCTCGAAGCCCTTGAGGTATTCCTGAACCGGGAAGTGATGCGTGATGATGGGGTCGAGCTTCAGGCCGCTCTGCAGCAGGCTCGCCATTTTGTACCAGGTCTCGAACATCTCGCGCCCGTAGATGCCCTTGAGCGTCAGGCCCTTGAAGATCACCTGGTTCCAGTCGATCGCAGCCTCCTCCGGCGGTATGCCGAGGATGGCGATCGAGCCGCCATGGTGCATGGTGCGCAGCATCTCGCGAAATGCCGCGGCGTTGCCGGACATCTCCAGTCCGACATCGAACCCCTCCTGCATGCCGAGATCCTTCATCGTCTGGTCGAGCGACTCGCGCTGCACGTTGATGGCACGCGTGGCGCCCATCTTGCGGGCCAGCTCCAGTCGATAGTCGTTGACGTCCGTAATCACGACGTGGCGCGCGCCGGTGTAGCGCGCGACCGCGGTCGCCATGATGCCGATCGGGCCGGCGCCGGTGATCAGCACATCCTCGCCCACCATGTTGAACGCGAGCGCGGTGTGAGTGGCGTTGCCGAAAGGGTCGAGGATGGCGGCGATGTCATCGCCAATCGAGTCCGGCAGCTTGAAAGTGTTGTAGGCCGGGATCGCCAGGTACTGGGCAAAGGCGCCGGGGCGATTGACGCCGACGCCGACGGTGTTGCGGCACAGGTGGCGCCGGCCGGCGCGGCAGTTGCGGCAATAGCCGCACGTGATGTGTCCCTCACCGGATACCCGATCACCGATGCTCAGCCCCTTCACCTCCGAGCCCATCTCGACGATGCGCCCGCAGTACTCATGTCCGACCGCCATCGGCACCGGAATGGTCTTCTGCGCCCACGCATCCCACTTGTAGATGTGCATGTCCGTGCCGCAGATGGCGGTCTTGGCGATCTCGATCAGCACGTCGTTGGGGCCGACCTTCGGCTCGGGGATATCGCTGAGCCAGATGCCAGGGGCTGCCTGCTCTTTGACCAGTGCTTTCATGTTGTTGCCTTTTTGGGGGCGCTGCCGGCGGCTCTCAATGGATCACTCCCAGCTCACGGCCGACCTGCGTGAACGCGTCCAGCGCGCTGGTCAGCTGCTCACGGGTGAGGGCGGCCGACATCTGCGTGCGGATGCGCGCCTGGCCCTTGGGCACCACCGGGTAGGAGAAGCCGATGACGTACACCCCGCGTGTCAGCAAGGCATCGGCCATGCGGCCGGCGAGTGCAGCATCCCCGAGCATCACCGGAATGATCGGGTGCTCGCCGGGCTTTAAATCAAAGCCGGCGCTGGCCAGACCCGAGCGGAAGTAGCGCGTGTTCTCAAAGAGCTGCGCGCGCAGCGTCGGGTTGTTCTCCAGCAGCTCCAGCACCGCCAGACTCGCCGCGGCCACCACCGGCGGGATGCTGTTGGAGAAAAGATAAGGCCGGGAACGCTGCCGCAGCCACTCGATGACCTCGCGCTTGGCGGCAATGTAGCCACCACTGCCACCGCCTAAGGCCTTGCCCAGCGTACCGGTGAGAATGTCGATGCGCTCAGCGACTCCGCAATGCTCGGGCGTGCCCCGGCCGCTGGCGCCCATGAACCCGGTCGCATGCGAGTCATCCACCATGACCAGCGCGTCGTAGCGCTCGGCCAGATCGCAGATGTCGCGCAGCTTCGCGATGAAGCCGTCCATCGAGAAGACCCCGTCCGTGGCAATGAGGCGTGTGCGCGCCCCCTGAGCCTCCTGCAGACACTTCTCCAGCTGCGCCATGTCGCTGTTGGCGTAGCGCAGGCGCTGCGCCTTGCACAGGCGGATCCCATCGATGATGCTCGCGTGGTTCAGTGCATCCGAGATCACCGCATCGGGCTCATCGAGCAGTGTTTCGAACAGGCCGCCGTTCGCATCGAAGCACGAAGAGTAGAGGATTACATCCTCCATGCCGAGAAAGCGTGCCAGACGCTGCTCGAGTTCCTTGTGCGGCGCCTGCGTGCCGCAGATGAAACGCACCGAGGCCATGCCGTAGCCGTAGGTGTCGAGCGCGCGCTGCGCCGCCGCGCGCACGCTCGGGTGGTTGGCGAGCCCGAGGTAGTTGTTGGCGCACAGGTTGATGACATCGCGGCCTGCCGCGTGCACCACACCGCCCTGCGGAGAGGTGAGGACGCGCTCGGCCTTGTAGAGTCCCTGTTCGCGCAAGGCGGCGAGATCTGAGCGCAGCCGCTCGATGACCGATTGATTCATGTCGTAATTATACTAGAGCGCATGGCAAAGCCCCCCGCCGCCGCTCATGCGGGCGCTGCGCGCCTCGACCGCTGGCTGTTCGCGGTGCGCCTGTTCGGCTCGCGCTCGCTCGCCGCCCAGGCCGTCAACGGCGGCCGGGTGCACGTCAACGGCGAGCGCGTCAAGCCGTCACACGAGGTGCGCAGCGGAAATAAGGTGAATTTCATGCGCGGCGCGCTGGAGTTTGAATGCGAGGTACTGGGTGTGCCGGCGCGGCGCGGACCGGCGAGCGAGGTCGCCCGCTGCTATGCGGAAAGTGAGGCGAGCCGCACACGGCGCGAGGCGTTTGCCGCCCGCATGAGGTTCGCCGCCGCACTTACCCCACGCCCGGCGCAGCGGCCGGACAAGCGCGCGCGGGCGCGGCTGCGCCGGCTGCGGGGTCGCATTTGAGCCCCTCAAGGTCGTTGCAAAGCATGACAGCGTCAGGGTGACGTTGCAGACTGGATAAGCATCGATCGCACCCCATGAACGATCGGTCGGTGCGAGGTTAAAAGTCATGAGTCTGAGCGTCTTCGACATCTTCAAGGTCGGTATCGGTCCGTCGAGCTCGCATACCATGGGACCGATGCGGGCGGCACGTGAATTCGCGCTCAGCCTGCAGCGTGACGGATTGCTGCAGGCGACCAGCGAGATCGCGGTGCGGCTGTACGGGTCGCTCGCCCTCACCGGTGCCGGCCACGGCACCGATCGCGCCGTGCTGGCCGGGCTCGAGGGCGGGCAGCCGGAAACCATCGATCCCGACAGCATCGAGCCGACGCTGGCACGCATCCGCTCGAGCGGCCGGCTGCGCCTGCTCGGCACGCACGAGATCGCCTTCGACGAGCCGATGCAGCTGTTGTTCATGCAGCACGAGCGGCTGCCGCGGCATTCCAACGGCATGCGCTTCAGCGCGCTCGCCGCCGACCGGCGCCTGCTGCGCGAGGAGGAGTATTACTCGATCGGCGGCGGCTTCATCGTGCGCGGCGGGGAGTCCGAGGCGGCCGAGGCGCACGCGCACCCCGATCCGCCGTATCGGTTCGACTCCGGCGATCAGCTGCTCGCGCTGTGCCGCGAGCACGGCCTGGAGATGTACGAGCTGATGCTGGCGAATGAGCGCGCCTTCGCACCCGAAGCCGAGGTGCGCGCGCGACTGCTGCGCCTGTGGCAGGTGATGCAGGCGTGCGTCGAGCGCGGCTTCCACCAGACGGGGCTGCTGCCGGGCGTGCTCAAGGTGCGGCGGCGCGCGCCGCGTCTCTACCGCATGCTCACCGAGAGCGGCGCGGCCCGGCCGCTCGACGTCATGGACTGGGTGAATGCCTATGCGCTCGCGGTCAACGAGGAGAATGCCGCCGGCGGGCGCGTGGTCACGGCGCCGACCAACGGCGCTGCCGGCATCGTCCCGGCGGTGCTGCACTACTACCGCCGCTTCGAGCCCGGCGCCAACGACGAAGGCGTGGTCCGCTTCCTGCTGGTTGCGGCAGCGATGGCGATGCTCTACAAGCGCAACGCCTCGATCTCGGGAGCGGAGATGGGCTGCCAGGGCGAGGTCGGCGTCGCCTGCTCGATGGCCGCGGCCGGGCTGGTCGCGGCGCTGCAGGGCACCAGCGAGCAGATCGAGAATGCCGCCGAGATCGGCATGGAGCACAACCTCGGGCTCACCTGCGACCCGGTGGCAGGACTGGTGCAGATTCCCTGCATCGAGCGCAACGCCATGGGAGCCGTCAAGGCGATCAACGCGGCGCGCCTGGCGATGCGTGGCGACGGCTCGCACAAGGTGTCGCTCGACCAGGTGATCGCCACGATGCGCCAGACCGGCATCGACATGTCGACCATCTACAAGGAAACCTCCCAGGGGGGACTTGCGGTCAACGTGCCCGAGTGCTGAACGCTTAGCGCGCGCTGCCGCGCCCGCGCCGCGGCTTAAGGGTGCGCGCGCCGCGTCAGCCGAACAGGCCGAACAGCCCCTTCGGGGGATCCTCGCAGCGCACCGCGCGCACCGCGCCGGCATCGAGCGCACTCCAGGCGCTCGCCTCGAAGCTGATCGAGCACACCGCCGCGGTGCCGAGTCCGGCGCGCTCGTCATCCGGCACCAGCAGTCGCATGAGCTCGGACAGGCCGGGGTTGTGGGCTACCAGCAGCAGGTGTGCGACGCGCGGGCCGCTGGCCTGCACCAGCTTGAGCATGTCCGCAGCGCTCGCCAGGTACAGCGTCTCGGTGCGCACTACGCGCCGCGCCGGGATCGCCAGCCCGCGTGCGAGGATCTCGGCGGTCTGCCGCGTGCGCTGCGCCGGGCTCACCAGCACCAGATCGGGGACGAGCTCGAGGGCGCGCAGGCGCTGCGCCATGGCTTCGGCGGCCGCGACGCCGCGGCGGTTGAGCGGCCGCTCGAGGTCCGAAAGCTTCGCGTCCTTCCAGCGCGCGTCTCCGTGACGCATGAGCGTCAGGCGTTTCATGCGCACCTCACGGCGGCAGCTCGAGCAGCACGCGCCCGCCCTGCTCGCGCACCGCGTAGGTGCGCAACGGCTCGTAGGCCGGCGGCGTGAGCGCCTCGCCGGTGCGCAGGCAGAATTGCGCGCCGTGGCGCGGGCAGGTGATCCGGCAGTCCTCCACCGGCGCCTGCGCCAGCGGTTCACCGTCGTGCGTGCAGCGGTCTTCCACCGCGTATAGCGTGTCGCCGCAGCGCACGACGATCACCGCCAGCCCGTCGACCAGCGCTGACAGCGGCGCCGTCTCGCTGACGGCGTCCGCGCCGCCGATATCTACCCACGCGCTGCTCATCGCCTGGCGCTCAGAACATCCCCGTCTGCAGGCGCGCCGCCTCGGACATCATGCTCTGGTTCCAGGGCGGGTCGAAGGTGAGGGTGACGCGCGCCTCGCGCACCGTGGGGATGCGCGCGATCTTGTCGCGTACGTCATCCACCAGGATGTCGCCCATGCCGCAGCCGGGCGCGGTGAGTGTGATGCTGACTTCCACCGTGCGCGTGCCGTCCTCGTTCTGCGTCACGGCGCAATCGTAGACCAGCCCGAGGTCGACGATGTTGATCGGGATCTCGGGATCGTAGCAGCTGCGCATCTGCTCCCAGGCGAGCTTCTTCACGTCCTCTTCGCCGGCGTTGGGCGGCAGCTGCGGCGCGGAGATGGGCTCCTGGCCGATGGCATCGGCGTCCTCGCCGGCGACGCGGAACAGGTTGCCGTCGAGGTACACCGTGAAGCTGCCACCGAGCGCCTGGGTGATGTAGCCGGCCTGGCCGGGCTTGAGTTTCACTTCCTGGCCGGCCGGCACGATTACCGCGCGCACCTCGCGGCTGACGACGAACGGCTGATTCTCGTGGCGGCGCATCGCGTAAACCGCCGCTACTCGGTCGTGACCGTGGGCGCCATTGCGGCGGAGCCGAGCGCCGCATTCAGCGTATGCCAGCACAGGCTCGCGCACTTCACGCGCACCGGGAACTCGCGCACGCCCGAGAGGGCGGCGAGCTTGCCGAGCGAGGCATCCGGGGCCGAATTCTCCTGGGTGAGCAGTGCGTGCATCTTGTCGAACAGCCGGCGCACCTCGGCGCGCTCCTTGCCCTTGACGGCCTCGGTCATGAGCGAGGCCGAGGCGGTGGAGATGGCGCAGCCGCGCCCTTCGAAGCGGATGTCCTCGATGCGCTCGCCGTTCATGCGCACGAACAGCGACAGGCGATCGCCGCACAGCGGGTTGTGGCCCTCGGCGCAGGCGTCGGCGCCCTCGAGGCGGCCGAAGTTGCGCGGGCGGCGGTTGTGATCGAGGATCACGTCGCGATAGAGCTCCTTCAGGTCCATCAGCCGAACACCTCACGCGCCTGGCGCAGCCCCGCCACCAGGCTCGCCACGTCCTCCACCGTGTTGTAGCAGGCGAACGAGGCGCGCGCCGTCGCCGGCACGTCGAAGAACGTCATCACCGGCATGGCGCAGTGATGCCCGGTACGCACCGCGATGCCTTGCGCATCGAGGATCGTGCCGAGATCGTGGGGGTGCACGCCCTTCATGGTGAAGGAGATCACGGCGGCCTTGTCGGCCGCCGTGCCGATGATCTCGATGTCCGGCAGGCGCGTTAGCTCCGCGGTCGCCAGCTGCAGCAGCCGTTGCTCGTGAGCACCGATCGCGTCCAACCCGAGGCTCTCGACGTAATCCATGGCCGCGGCGAGCCCGACCGCGCCGGAGATATTGGGAGTGCCGGCCTCGAATTTCCACGGCAGCTCGTTGTAGGTGGTCTTCTCGAAGCTCACCGTGCGGATCATGTCGCCGCCGCCCTGCCACGGCGGCATCGCTGCCAGCAGCCGCTCGCGCCCATACAGCACGCCGATGCCGGTCGGTCCATAGAGCTTGTGTCCGGAGAAGGCGTAGAAGTCCGCGCCGAGCGCGCCGACGTCGACGCTCTGGTGCGGCACTGCCTGCGCGCCGTCGACCAGCACCAGCGCGCCGTGGGCGTGCGCTGCGTCGATGATGCGCTTCAGTGGCAGTACCGTGCCGAGCGCGTTGGAGACGTGCGCCACGGCCACCAGGCGGGTATGCGGATTCAGCAGCGCGAGGAACTCGTCGAGCTCGAGCTCGCCGCGCCGGTTGATCGGCGCGACGCGCAGCGTGCACCCGGTCTGCTCGCACACCATCTGCCACGGGACGATGTTGGCGTGGTGCTCGAGCGCGCTGATGAGAATCTCGTCACCGGCCTTGAGCGTGGGGCGCGCCCAGGCCTGGGCGACCAGGTTGATCGCCTCGGTGGTGCCGCGCACGAAGATGATCTCGCGCACCGAGGCCGCGTTGATGAAGCGCCGCACCCGCTCGCGCGCCCCCTCGAAGGCCGCGGTAGCGGCCTGGCTCAGGGCGTACACGCCGCGGTGCACGTTGGCGTGCGAATGGGTCTCGTAGTGTTCCACCGCCCGCAGCACCGCCAGCGGGCGTTGGGCCGAGGCCGCACTGTCGAGGAACACCAGCGGATGGCCGCGCACCGCGGTGGCCAGGATCGGAAAATCGCGCCGCACGGCGGCCGCATCGTAGTGGTCCGGCACGCGTGCCGCTGACAGGTTGGCCGCCATCACAGGAGCTCCCGCAGGTTGTCATCGCCCAGCCGCCCGACCAGCCGTTCCTCGATCTGCCGACGCAGCGGCGGCACCGCCACCTGCGCGATCACGTCCTCGAGGAAGGCCCACTTGAGCAGGCGGTAGGCACTGTCGCGATCCAGGCCCCGCGACAGCAGGTAGAACAGCATGTCCTCGTCGAGCTTGCCGGCCGTGGCGCCGTGGCTGCAGCGCACCTCGTCGGTGTGGATCTCGAGCTGCGGGCGCACATCGATCTCCGCCTCGGGTCCGGCCAGCAGTCCGCGCAGGGACTGCTGCGAGTCGCTGCCGTGCGCCCCCGAGTGCACCACGATCTTGCCGTTGAAGGCGACGCGCGCGCGCCCGGCGGCGATGCCGCGAAAGGTCTGCACGGTGTGTGCGCCCGGGGCGGTGTGCTCGACGAGCGCGTAGGTGTCCTGCACCTGCTGGCGCTCGCCGAGCGCGGCGGCCGCGAGGCTGAGCTGCGCGCCCTCGCCGAGGCGCACGGCGAGCGTCGCGCGGGCCGACTGTGCGCCGCTCATGATGGCGTGCAGGCGGTAGCTGGCGCGCTGCCCAACCTGCGCCGCGAGCGTGTCGAACAGGATGCTCTGGAGGTTGAGCTCCTGCAGGCGGTAGTGCTGCAGCGAGGCGCCCGGGCCGAGGTCGATCGTGACCGCGCCGGTGACGAAGCTCGGCTGCGCGCCGGCGCTCACGTGTCGCTCGATCAGCTCGAGCCGCGCACCCGCCGCCAGCATGAGCTCGAGGCGCGGATAGGAGGCGCCGGCCTGCTGGTCGGCGCTGGCGAGGAACACCAGCTCGATGCGCACCGGCTGCGCGCTGGCCGCCGCCACGCGTATGCCGATGCCGCCGGTGGCGAAGGCTGCGTTGAGCAGCGCGAAGCGCTCATCACCCTGCAGCTCGGCGAGCGGCCGGCCGGCCGCGACGGCGCTGGATCCGGGCGCAGGTGTCACAGCCGCGCCGCCGGCGCCCGCCAGCGAGCGCACCTGCGCCGCCGTGGCGTCGAGCGGCGCGGACAGCGCAGCGGCGAACACGCCGTCGACCAGCACGTAGCGCGCGAACCCGGAAAGCGGCCCGGGCAGATCGTGCGGCAGGGCCGCCGGCTGCGCGGCCGCGGCCGGCGCGAAGCGCAGCCGCTCGAGAGCGCGCAGATTCGCATACTTCCAGTTCTCATCGCGCCCACCGGGCAGGCCCACCGCCTCGAGCGCCTCGATGGCCGCGCGGCGCCGCTGCCCCGCGGGGTCGGCGGCCGGGTGTGCGGCGGCGACGCTCGCGTAGTCCGCGGCGATACGGGTGGTGAGGGCGCTGCTCATGCGCGTCAGGCCGCTTCGCTCGTGACCCAGTCGTAGCCGCGCCGCTCGAGCTCGAGCGCGAGCGAGCGATCGCCGCTTCGGGCAATGCGCCCGCGCACCAGCACGTGTACGCGGTCGGGCACCACGTACTCGAGCAGCCGTTGGTAATGCGTGACCAGCACGCAGGAGCGCTCGGGCCCGCGCTGCGAATTCACCCCCGCGGCGACCACCTTGAGCGCATCGATGTCGAGGCCTGAGTCGGTCTCGTCGAGGATCGCCAGGCGCGGCTCGAGCACCAGCATCTGCAGGATCTCGTTGCGCTTCTTCTCCCCGCCGGAGAAGCCCTCGTTCACCCCGCGCGACAGGAAGCTGTCGTCGATCTGCATCAGCTGCATCTTGCCGCGTACCAGGCCGAGGAAATCGAACGCGTCGACTTCGGGCAGTCCCTGCTGCTTACGCACCGCGTTCACCGCCGCCTTGAGGAGGTACACGTTGTTGACGCCGGGAATCTCGACCGGGTACTGGAAGCCGAGGAACAGGCCCGCACGCGCGCGTTCCTCGGGGGCCATGGCGAACAGGTCGCGTCCCAGGTACTGCACGGTGCCGGCGGTGATCTGGTAGCCGGGGCGGCCGGCCAGCACGTGCGCGAGCGTGCTCTTGCCCGAGCCGTTCGGCCCCATGATGGCGTGCACCTCGCCGGCCGCCACCTCGAGGCTCAGGCCGTCGAGGATCTGCTTGCCCGCGACGCTCACGGAAAGACTGTCGATGCTCAGCAGGACGCTGTCAGGCTTACTCATGGCTTCTAGCCCACCGCGCCTTCGAGGCTCACCGCCAGCAGGTTCTGCGCCTCCACCGCGAATTCCATCGGCAACTCGCGGAACACCGACTTGCAGAAGCCGCTGACGATCATGTTGACCGCATCCTCCGCGCCGATGCCCCGCGCGAGCAGGTAGAACAGCTGGTCGTCGCTGATCTTCGAGGTGCTCGCCTCGTGCTCGACCGTGGCGGTAGGGTTCTTCACTTCCACGTAGGGGAAGGTGTGCGCGCCGCAGCGCCCGCCCATCAGCAGCGAGTCGCACTGGGTGAAGTTGCGCGCGCCGTGGGCGCTCGGCAGCATCCTCACCAGCCCGCGGTAGGTGTTCTGCCCGTGGCCGGCGGAGATGCCCTTGGAGATGATGGTGCTGCGGGTGTTGCGGCCGATGTGGATCATCTTGGTGCCGGTGTCGGCCTGCTGGTGGTGGTTAACCGTGGCGACCGAGTAGAACTCCCCGATCGAGCCTTCGCCGCGCAGCACGCAGCTCGGATACTTCCAGGTGATGGCCGAGCCGGTTTCCACCTGCGTCCAGGAGATATGCGCGTTACGACCGCGGCACTCGCCGCGCTTGGTCACGAAGTTGTAGATGCCGCCGACGCCGTTGGCATCGCCGGGATACCAGTTCTGCACCGTGGAGTACTTGATGCGGGCATCGTCGAGCGCAACCAACTCAACAACGGCCGCGTGCAGTTGGTTCTCGTCGCGCTGAGGTGCACTACAGCCTTCCAAGTAGCTGACATAACTTCCAACATCGGCGATGATCAGTGTGCGCTCGAACTGCCCGGTGTTCAGCGCGTTGATGCGAAAGTACGTCGACAGCTCCATCGGGCAGCGCACGCCCTTGGGCACGTATACGAACGAGCCGTCGGAGAACACCGCGGAGTTCAAGGTCGCGAAGAAGTTGTCGGTGTAGGGCACCACGCTGCCGAGGTACTGCTCGATGAGCTGCGGGTGGTTGCGCACCGCCTCCGAGAACGGGCAGAACACCACGCCAGCGGCGGCGAGGCGGTCCTTGAAGGTGGTGGCCACCGACACGCTGTCGAATACCGCATCCACCGCCACGCCGGCGAGGCGCGCACGCTCGTGCAGCGGCACGCCGAGCTTCTCGTAGGTCTCGAGCAGCTTCGGATCGACCTCGGCGAGGCTCTTCGGCCCGTCCTTTTTTTCCCGCGGGGCGGAGTAATAGGAGATCGACTGGTAGTCGATGGGTGTGAACTTCACGTGCGCCCAGTGCGGCTCCTTCATGGTCAGCCAGTGCCGCAGCGCCTTGAGCCGCCATTCGGTGAGGAAGGCAGGTTCGCCCTTCTTGCGCGAGATGAGCCGCACGACGTCCTCGTCGAGGCCCGGCGGCACGGTGTCGGAATCGATCTCGGTCACGAAGCCATGTTGGTAGCCCCGCGCGATCAGCGATTCGAGCTGTTTGGCGCTCTCACTCATGGTTGCACACGTCAGGACCGTACCGGCGCGCGGCCCGCGGCCTTCATGTCCCGCTCCAGCGTCGGCAGGCGCGTCGGTGCGCCCTCGAGCCCGGCGAGCTGCGCGAGACTCACGTCGTAGAGCGCGCGGCGGATCGCGAGGTTCAGCCGCTGCCATACGCGGCTCACGCGGCAGGTCTCCTCGATCCCGCAGTGGCCGTGGCCGGCGGCACAATCGGTGAGGGCCATCGGGCCCTCGAGCGCATCGAGGATCGCGGCGGCGCTGATCTGCGTCGCCGGGCGCGCCAGCTGGTAGCCGCCGTGCAGGCCGCGTGTCGAGCTGACGAGCCCGGCACGCTGCAGCTGCTTGAGGAGCTTGCTGACCGTGGGCCCGGCAATGTGCGTCTGCGCAGCGAGCGAGGCGGCGGTCTGCACGCGCTCGGGCTCGCCGGCAAGCGCGGCCAGCAGCACGGTGGCGTAGTCGGTCAGACGGCTGATGCGCAGCATCGCAAGGCCCTCCACAAAGTAGGACTAGTTTAGTACTGATTGCACCGGGAGCCAAGCCCGGCGCGGGCTTTATGGGGCGTTCAGCCCACGGTACGGGTGCCCCTGGCACAGGCGCTGCCGGGGGGAAGGCGGGGGGATTTGCTATCCTTCCCCGCTTGCATCGTCGCGTGGCGCCGGTGTGCGAAAGGACGGTCGATGAATCCAAGTGAGCTCGCGCGGATCGCCGGCGCAATGATGGCCAAGGGCAAGGGCATTCTCGCCGCGGACGAAAGTACCGGCACGATCAAGAAGCGCTTCGACAGCATCAAGCTCGACTCCACCGAGGAGCATCGGCGCAGTTATCGCGAAATGCTGTTCACCGCGCAGGGCGCTGCCGAGTCGGTGAGCGGGGTGATTCTCTACGACGAGACGATCCGCCAGAAGACCAAGGACGGCACGCCCTTCCCGCAGTACCTCGCCAAGCAGGGAATCATCCCGGGGATCAAGGTCGACCTCGGGGCGAAGCCCCTGGCCGGCTTCCCCGGCGAGACCATTACCGAAGGGCTCGACGGGCTGCGCGAGCGGCTGATCGAGTACTACCGCCTCGGCGCGCGCTTCGCCAAGTGGCGCGCGGTGATCGACATCGGCTCAGGGATTCCGAGCGCGTTTGCCATCGCCGCCAACGCCCACGCGCTGGCGCGCTACGCGGCGCTGTGCCAGGAGAATGACATCGTGCCGATCGTCGAGCCGGAGGTGCTGATGGATGGGGCGCACTCGCTCGAGCGCTGCCGCGAGGTCACCGAGGAGGTGCTGGCGAGCGTGTTTCGCCAGCTGTTCGAGCATCGCGTGCTGCTCGAGGGGATGGTGCTCAAGCCGAACATGGTGATCTCCGGCAAGAAGGCCCCCGAGCAGGCGGCACCGGAGGCGGTGGCGCAGGCGACCGTGCAGGTGCTCAAGCGCCACGTGCCCCCGGCGGTGCCCGGCATCGCGTTCCTGTCCGGCGGCCAGTCCCCCACCCAGGCGACGCTGCACCTGTCGCTGATGAACCGGCTCGGCCCGCTGCCCTGGGCGCTCACGTTCAGCTACGGCCGCGCCCTGCAGGATACGGCGCTCAAGGCCTGGGGCGGGGTGGCCGCGAATTTCAGCGCCGGCCAGCAGGAATTCGCCCGGCGCGCCAGGCTCAACGGACTCGCCACCACCGGGCGCTACGCGGCCGAGATGGAAAGCCAGGCCGCGTGAGCATCCGGGCGGCTGCCGCGCGCGCGTGACCAGCCCGCAACCCCGGGAGCTGGCGTCGGCGGACCCGGCCGACGCCGTCGTCGACGTGCGCGGGGTGTCCTACACGTTCGGCAGACACGAGATCTTCAGCGGACTCGATCTCACGGTGCGCCGCGGACGCATCACCGCGATCATGGGCCCGAGCGGCACGGGCAAGACCACGCTGCTGCGGCTGATCACCGCGCAGATCTTCGCCGACCGCGGCCGGGTGACGGTGTTCGGCCAGGACCTGGCGGCGATAAGCCAGCGTGAGGTCTACGCGTTGCGCCGGCGCATGGGCATGCTGTTCCAGAACGGCGCGCTGCTCACCGACATGGACGTGTTCGAGAACGTCGCCTTCCCGGTGCGCGAGCACACCGATCTTCCGGAAACCCTGATCCGCAAGCTGGTGCTCACCAAGCTGCAGGCGGTCGGGCTGCGCGGTGCCGCACGGCTGATGCCCGCCGAGCTCTCCGGCGGCATGGCGCGCCGCGTGGCGCTGGCGCGCGCCATCGTCATGGACCCGGAGGTGCTGATCTACGATGAGCCGTTCGTCGGGCTCGATCCGATCTCGCTCGGTGTGATCCTGCGTCTCATCAAGCGCATGAACGAGGCGCTCGGCATCACCAGCATCGTGGTCTCCCACGACGTGCAGGAGCTGTCCAACATCGCCGACGACAGCTACCTGCTCGAGGGCGGCACGATGGCCGCGCACGGCACGCCGCAGGAGCTGCGCGCGAGCGACTCGGCGGTGGTGCGCCAGTTCATGACCGGCAGTGCGGAAGGGCCGGTGGCCTTTCACTACCCGGCGCCCGATTACGCGCAGCAGTTGTTCGGGACGGACGCGCCGTGAGCCCGGCGCGCGACGGCTACCTGCTCGAGGGCATACGGCGGCTCGGCGCGGTGGCGTTGTTTCTGCTGCGGCTGCTGGTGCAATGCGTGCCGGCGCTCGGGCGGCCGCGCCTGCTGGTGCAGCAGATTTATAACGCCGGCGCCCGCTCGCTCATCATCATCATGCTCTCGGGGCTGTTCGTCGGCATGGTGCTCGGCCTGCAGGGCTATGACCTGCTGCGGCGCTTCGGCTCCGAGGAGGCTCTCGGCACGGCGGCGGCGCTCGGACTGCTGCGCGAGCTGGCGCCGGTGATCACCGCGCTGCTGTTCGCCGGGCGCGCGGGCACCTCGCTCACCTCCGAGATCGGCCTGATGCGCGCCACCGACCAGCTCACGGCGATGGAGATGATGGCGGTCGATCCGCTGCGCTACGTCGCCGCGCCGCGCTTCCTCGGCGGGGTGATCGCCATGCCGCTGCTGACGGCCATCTTCAGCGTCATCGGGCTCTACGGCGCACAGCTGGTCGGCGTCCAGCTGATGGGCGTCGACCGCGGCGTGTTCTGGTCGCAGACCCAGGACTCGGTCGCGCTGCACGACGTCTCCGAGGGTCTGGTCAAGAGCCTGGTGTTCGGTATTGCCTGCAGCCTGATCGCCGTATACGAAGGCTACAACGCTGCCCCAACGGCCGAAGGGGTGGGACTGGCCACCACGCGCACCGTGGTGGCTTCATCCGTGATGACCCTGCTGCTCGACTACGTGTTGACCGCGGAATTCCTGTAAGAGGAACTTTAGCTTATGCGTGCCAATCGAACCCTTGAGATCGGAACCGGGCTGTTTGTGTTGCTGGGATTTGCCGCGCTACTGTTCCTCACCACGCAGCTGCCGGCGAGTGGACTGAAGTTCGGCGGCCCCAAGGCCGGCTATGACGTGAATGCCGACTTCGACAACGTCGGTGATCTCAAGGTGGGCTCACCAGTCACCATGGCGGGCGTGCGCATGGGCGAAGTCACCGGCATCCGCTTCGACTCCAGGAGCTACAAGGCGGTGGTCAGCATGCGCATGGATCCGCAGTTCAACCAGATTCCCGACGACAGCTTCGCCAGCATCCAGACGCAGGGACTGCTCGGCGGCAAGTACATCGGCTTGAGTCCCGGCGGGTCGGACACCTACCTGAAGAACGGCAGCACCATCGATCAGACCCAGTCGGCTCTCGTGCTCGAGAACCTGATCAACAAGTTCTTCGCCAATTCCGCGAGCAAGGACAGCGGCGGCGGCCAGGGCGGCGACGCCGGCAATGCCGGCAACGCCGCCAAGAAACCGGATACCTCCAGCAAGTCGGAGTCGAGGAAATGAGATACGCAATCTTCTGCTGCGCTCTTCTGTGCGTCCCGGGATTCGCCGCCGCGCAGGCGCAGACGCCGCCCGCGCCGGCCGCACCTGCCGCAACCGCCCCCGCCGCAGCCGCCCAGGGGCCGGCCGACGTGGTGCAGGCCGCCGCGCAGGGCATGCTCAATGATCTGGACAAGGACCGCGAAGGCTACCGTCGCGATCCGGCCAAGCTGGCGCAGCTGGTGGACAAGTACCTGTTGCCGCATTTCGACACCCAGCGGTCGGCACAGCTGGTGCTCGGCAAGTACTGGCGCACAGCGACCCCGGAACAGCGACAGCGCTTCATCGATGCCTTCTACCACTCGCTGCTGACCAACTACGGCAGCGCGCTGGCGGAGTTCACCTCCGATCGCCTCAAGATCTATCCGACCAACGTGGCGCCGGATGCGCACGTCGCCACCGTGCGCACCGACGTGAAGCGCGACAACGGCGATCGCGTCTCGGTCAACTACTACATGGTGCGCACGCCGCAGGGCTGGAAGGCGTGGGACGTGGTGATCGACGGCATCAGCTACGTGAACAGCTACCGCGAGGACTTCGGCGCGCAGATCGAGCAGCAGGGGATCGACGCGGTGATCAAGCGCCTCAACTCGGGCGAGAAGCCCGAGGCGATCGGCAAGCAGCAGGTCACGGGCAAGAGCTGATGAGCACGCTGCCACCGCCGGCAGCAACCGCCGCGCCACCCGGTGCCGGCGCGGCGGCGCTGCAGCTGGTCAGGGCTGCGGACGGAAACGTCTGCGTGCACGGGCCGCTGACCTTCGCGACCGCACACCGGGCGTTCGCGCTCGGTCGGGAGTTACTCGGCGCGGGTGGCGCGCACGCCATCGAGATCGACTGCAGCGGCGTCACCGCCGGCGACAGCGCCGGCCTTGCGGTGCTGCTCGAATGGCTGGGACTCGCGAAACAGGCGGGCCGCCAGCTGCATTACACGCACTTGCCGCAGGACCTGACGGCGCTGGCCGGCATCAGCGAGCTCCAGGAGCTGCTCGCGCGCGGGGTGTGAGCGCGCGCAAGTGTCGCGGCGGCCGCGGCGCGCTCACTGCGGCGGCTGCGTCTGCGGAGTCTGCGAGGAGTCGGGAGGCGCAGGCGGTGGCGAGCCCTGGGACTGTGGCGCGCTTTGGGGCGGTGCGCCTTGGGGCGGTGGCGCGCCTTGGGGCGGCGCGCCCGGCGCTGCGGCCCCTTCATCGCCGTTACTCTCCTCGAACAGCTTCTGCTCCCGCTCGTCCTCGCTCGCCGACTGCCCGCCGTTCACCTTGAAATCGCGTCTCTGCAGGTAGGCGTTGCGCATGAAGGCGTAGGGGTCGTAGGCGCTGTCCAGCAGCCGATCGAGGGACAGCAGCCGCGCGCGCGTGTCCATCACATCGAGAGCCCACAGGCCGTAGTTCCAGTAGGGGTTGCGGATGTACTGGCGCGGCGTGCTGAAGTCATCGCCGAGGCGGCCGAAGGCATCGCGCACGTCCGAAGGACCGAGGAATGGCAACACCACGTACGGCCCGCTGCCGATGCCCCACTTGCCGAGCGTCTGTCCGAGGTCGCGGTCGTTCTTGTCGATCCCCATGCGGGTCGCCGGATCGAACAACCCGCCGACGCCGATGGTCGTGTTGACGATCAGCCGCAGGGTGTCGGAGAAGAACGGCTTGATCTGACCCTGCAGCAAGTCGTTGAGCATGACGATCGAATAATTCAGATTGTCCATGAAGTTGCGCACGCCGGTCTGCGCAAAACCCGGCGTGACCTTCTGGTAGCCGCGCGCCAGCGGCCGCAGGACCGCCTTGTCCAGCTTGTCGTTGAACTTGTAGGTCGTGCGGTTCATCCGCTCCCACGGATCGCGCGGGTTGCGCGGGCCCGGCGGCAGCGTGGCGCAGGCGCACAACAGCAGCAGGCACAGCGCGGACAGTAGTCGGGTGTGGGTGCTGGTGGCTCGCATGGCGTCGCAGGACGGGGGAAGTTGGCTGGGGATTGTAGCAGCCGCGCGCGGCGCCCGGCGCTGCGCCTGCCGCGGAGGCTGCACGCCGCGGGGGGCGCCGCACGCCGTGGCACGCTGCAAACCGTAAGCTCGCGGCGGTGTCAGCGGCCGCCGCCGCCGCGCTGTCCCTGGCCGTCGCCGCTGTCGCTGGTCAGCCGGTGCTTCTTGGTGCTGGCGAGGTAATCGCGTACCTCGTCGAGCCGCGCCTGGTAACGCTCACGCTGGATCACGCTGATGTGTGGCGAGGCGAGCGCGAGCTGCAGCTGTTGCGCGGCGAGATTCAGGTCGCCGCCGGCGAGCTGGTATTCGCCCATGTAGTAGTAGGCGTCCCCGGCCTCGCCGGCCGCGCTGGCCGCAAGCGCGGTGAGCCGGATCTGATCGGGTGTCGGCGGCACGTTGTTGAAAAGGTCGAGCAGCATGTTGTGGGCCTCGGCCGGGCGGCCGGCGGCCATGAGGGTCTCCGCGTAGCGCACCGTCACCGGCACGTTACGCGGAAACAGCACCGCGGCGCGCTTGAAGGTGACGAGCGCCGCATCCATGTGCCCGGCCTTGGCCTGGGCCTGGCCGAGCGCCGCGTGCAGCAGCGTGAGGCCCTCGTGCTCCTGCACCAGCGGCGTGAGGAGCCTGACCGCCTGCTCGGCCTGACCGCTGTTCATCAGCGCGAGTGCCTCGCCGTAGCGGTTGCCAAGGTTATCGCCGCCGTGCGCAATCTTCTGGGCGTACTGCGCGTCGAGGTCGACATCGCCGATCGCCGTCAGCACCCGCACGCGCTCGCGGATGAGGTCATAGCTCTGCGAGTCCTTGCCCTTGCGCGGTGGGAACTGCTCGGCACGCGAGCGCTGCTCGGCGATGCGGTCGGAGTCCACCGGGTGATCGATCAGCATCGCCGGGATGTACGTGGCGGCGAGTCCCTGGTTGCGGGCCATGGACTCGAACATCTCGCCCATCCCGTAGGGATCGAAACCCGCGGCGGCGAGGTAGCCGATGCCGACGCGATCGGCCTCGCGCTCGTTGTCGCGCGTGAAGTTGATCTGGTGCTGCACTGCCAGCCCCTGGGTGGCGGCGATGGCGCCTTCGGTGGCCTGGCCGCCGCCGGCGAGCGAGCCGAGCAGGATCGCGCCGATCATGGCGGCCGCGGTGGCCAGGCTCTGCTTTGACTGGTCGGCGAACATGCGCGCGATGTGGTGCTGGGTGATGTGCGCGGTCTCGTGCGCCATGACGCCCGCGAGCTCCGACTCGGTATCGCTCGCGAGGATCAGCCCGGCGTTGATGAACACCCAGCCGCCCGATACGGCGAAGGCGTTGATCTGCGTGTCCTTGACCACGGAGTAATGGAAGTACTCCCCGCCCATGGCGCTCTGCGAGGCGAGCCGCTGGCCGATGCCGTTGACGTACTCGAGGACCTCAGGATCCTCGAGCAGCTCGCTCTGATCGCGCAGCTCCTTCGCCACCATGGCGCCGAGGTAGTACTCGTCGGTCTTCGACAGATACTGCGCGGCGGGGCTGCCCAGGTCGGGAAGGTCGGCGCCGACGACCGGGGCTGCGGTCAGCGGCTGCGGCTGCGGCGGCGGTGGCGTCGGCTCGTCCGCGGCGGCCACGGTGGTGGCGGCCAGCACGGTCGTGGCGAGCAGGAGCGGCAGGCGGCGGATCATCGCCATTGGACCGCGGCGGGGAGGCGGGAGTTTCTCCATGATTACAGATGCTTACAAGCGCAGCGCGCTTAGGCGAGACGCTAGAGCGTACACCTACAGGATGTCGGAGGCGTAATCCGCCAGTCGCGAGCGCTCCCCGCGCACCAGGGTGATGTGCCCGGAGTGGTTCCAGCCGCGGAAGCGGTTCACGGCGTAGGTCAGCCCCGAGGTCATCTCGGTCAGGTAGGGGGTGTCAATCTGCGCGATGTTGCCGAGGCAGGCGAGCTTGGTGCCGGGCCCGGCGCGTGTGATGAGCGCCTTCATCTGCTTCGGTGTGAGGTTCTGCGCCTCGTCGAGGATCAGGAAGCGGTTGAGGAAGGTGCGGCCACGCATGAAGTTGAGCGAGCGGATCTTGATGCGGTTGCGCAGCAGGTCGTTGGTCGCCGCGCGTCCCCAGTTGCCGCCTTCCTGCGAGCCGGTCAGCACCTCGAGATTGTCCATGAGCGCGCCCATCCACGGCTCCATCTTTTCCTCCTCGGTGCCGGGGAGGAAGCCGATGTCCTCGCCGAGCGGGATGGTGACGCGCGTCATGATGATCTCAACGAAGCGATTGGTCTCGAGCGTCTGCATCAGCCCGGCGGCGAGCGCCAGCAGCGTCTTGCCGGTGCCCGCCGGCCCCAGCACTGTCACGAAGTCGATTTCCGGATCCATCAGCAGGTTCAGCGCGAAGTTCTGCTCGCGGTTGCGCGCGGTGATGCCCCATACGTTGTGGCGCTCGTTGCGGTAGTCGCGCGTCAGCTCGATGGTGGCGGTCTCGCCGCTGATGTTCCTGACGATGCCCTCGATGCCCTGGGGCGAGTCCTCGAACACGCCCTGGTTGGGCTGCCACTCGCGCACCGCCGGACCTGAGATCTCGTAGAAGGTGCGCTCGGCGTCCTTCCACGAGCGCATGTCCTTGCCGTGCAGCTCCCAGAAGTTCTGCGGCAGCGGCCCCATGCCGCTGTAGAGCACGTCGGAGTCCTCGAGCGTCTTGTCGCTGTAGTAGTCCTCGGCGTGCACGCCGATGACCGCCGCCTTGATGCGCAGGTTGATGTCCTTGGAGACCAGGATGACGCGCGCGTCCTTGTGCTCGCTCTGCAGCGCGAGCGTCTGCGCCAGGATGACATTGTCGCCGCCCTGGCCGGGCAGTCCCGCGGGCAGCACGCCCGACAGCTGGCGCGTCTGGAAGAACAGCCGGCCGCTGGAGGGCTTCTTGCCGTGGTTGCCGGAATAGCCGCTCGGCAGCTTCAGCCCGAGGTCGATCTGCTCCTTGGTGACGTCGCGCATCATGTCGTCGAGAAAGCGGCTCACCTGGCGCACGTTGCGCGAGGCCTCCGACAGGCCCTTCTTGTGCGCGTCGAGCTCCTCGAGCACCACCATCGGCAGGTACACGTCATGCTCTTCGAAGCGGAAGATGGCCGTCGGGTCGTGCATCAGCACGTTGGTGTCGAGCACGAACAGGCGCCGGCCGGTGCGCGAGCGGCTCTTAACTTCCCGCGAGCCCGCCGCCAGGCCGGCGGTCGGGCCGGGCTCAGAGACGCTGCGCTGCTTCAAGTACCGCCTCCGCGTGACCTGGAACCTTCACCTTGCGCCACTCCTGCCGCAGGCGGCCACCGCCGTCCAGCAGGAAGGTGCTGCGCTCAATCCCGAGGAACTTTCTGCCGTAAAGGCTTTTCGGTTTTATGACATCGAACAGCCGGCACACCGTCTCCTCGGTATCGGCGAGCAGCGGGAAGGGCAGCGACTCCTTGGCCGCGAACTTGTCGTGGGAGGCGACCGGGTCGCGCGACACGCCCACGATCTGCGTGCCGGCCTTGCGGAACGCCGGCGCCAGGTCGCGGAAGTCCTGCGATTCGCGGGTACAGCCGGAGGTCATGTCGCGCGGGTAGAAGTACAGCACCAGCTTCCTGCCGGCCGCGTCCTTCAGACTCCAGGTTGCGCCGCCCGTCATGGGCAGCGAGAAGTCGGGCACTTTGGCCCCAGGCTTGATCGTGGACATCTCGTGTCAGGACTTGACCGGTTCCAGGATGGCGTCGAGGTTGAGCGAATCGCAGAACTCCATGAACTCCTCGCGCAGGTGCGCGACGTGAATGCGGCTCGGCACGTTGACGATCATCTGCACGGCGAACATCGGCGCGCCGGTGTGCGCGGCCGGGTAACTGCGGGTGGAGACCTCCGCAATGTCGATGCCACGCGTGGCGAAGAAGCCCGACAGGCCGGAGACGATGCCGCTTTGGTCGAGGCACACCACGTCGATCGAGTACGGCAGCATCTCGGTGCGCGGCGGCCGCGGCTCGGTGCGCTTCAGGTGAATGCTGAGGCTCGAGGTGTCGGCGAGGCGCTTGAGCTCGGTTTCGAGCTTGGCGAGCGCGTGCCAGTTGCCGGACACCAGCAGCAGCATGGCGAACTCGTTGCCGAGGCTCGCCATGCGGCTCTCGGTAATGTTGCCGCCGGACTCGCTGATGACGCGGGTCAGCTCGTGGACCATCCCCGTTCGGTCGCTGCCGATCGCCGAAACGGCCAGGTGCTGCTTCATCTGTGGATGGCGGTAGAGTAGGGCGGCGTTCGCTGCGCTCGCAGTGTACCGGGAGCGGACGCCGGTTGCGAACCCGCTCGCCCTTCGTTGCGCGGGCGGCTTGCTTAAGCGCAACGTCGGCTCGTAACATCGAGCGCTTCCCCCGCGAGCATCTGCTTATGTTTGCCGGCAGCCTGGTTGCCATCGTCACGCCGATGTCCGCAGGCGGCGAAGTTGACTTCGCCGCCTGGGAGCGGCTGCTCGAATTTCACGCCGCGCACGGTACGCAGGGCATCGTGATCGGCGGCACCACGGGCGAGTCGGCCACGCTGAGTGATGCGGAGCTGCGCGAGCTGATCGTGCGCGCCTGCGCGCAGCTGCGCGGGCGGCTCAGCGTGATCGGCGGCGCCGGCAGCAGCAGCACCGCCGCCACGGTGGCGCGAGTCATCTGGCTGTCGCAGCTGCCGCTCGACGCGCTGCTGGTGGTGACGCCGGCCTACAACCGCCCCTCGCAGGAGGGGCTGTATCTGCACTACGCCGCGGTGGCGGCGGCCGCGCGTAAGCCGCTGCTGCTGTACAACGTGCCGGCGCGTACCGCGGTGGACATGCTACCGCCGACCGTGGCGCGCCTGGCGCAGCTGCCCGGCATCGCCGGGATCAAGGAGGCACTGCCGGAGGTGGCACGGGTGCGCGAGCTGCTCGAGCGCTGCCCGGCACGCTTCGTCGTGCTGAGCGGGGATGACGCCACCGCGTGTGCCAGCCTCGCCGCCGGCGCGCGTGGGGTGATCTCGGTGACCGCGAACGTTGCCCCACGCGCGATGTCGGAGATGGTGGCGGCAGCCCTGTGCGGGGATGCGGCGCGCGCCGGCGAGCTCGATGCACCGCTGTGCGAGCTGCACCGCACGCTGTTCCTCGAGGCGAACCCGATCCCCGTCAAGTGGCTGCTGGCGCAGATGGCGCTGATCGGTCCTGGGGTAAGATTGCCGCTCACCCCGCTGGGGGAGGGTCACCGGGCCGACGTGCTGCGCGCGGCGCGCGCCGCCGGCGTGTGGTCGCAGGAGGCGCTGTGAATGCGTCAGGGTCGAACGAACGAGGTCTACTGAATGAAGGCAGCCTGGGGATTGGTGTTGCTCGTGCCGCTGCTGCTGGCCGGGAGCGGGTGCCGCATGGTGCGCGCGATCGACAAGAAAAGCTGCCACGAGCGGCAGCCGTACCAGACGGCGCGCAGCGTACCGCCGCTGGTGGTTCCCGCAGGCCTCAACGCACCCGAGAACACCAACGCGCTGCGCCTCCCGGCGCTCAACGAGCCAGCGCCGCCGCCGCGCGGCGCCAAGCAGCCATGTCTCGACGAGCCACCGCCCTTCAAGGTACCGCAGCCGACGCGTACGCCGCAGGCTTAGAAGTGGGTGTATACGGCATCTCGATACAACATGATGAAGTTATCGTAAGTTATTGATCGGAGAGGTGGCCGAGCGGTCGAAGGCGCTGGACTGGAATTCCAGTAACATCTTAACGGGTGTTCGTGGGTTCGAATCCCACCCTCTCCGCCAGACTTGCTATCAGAGCTTCAGACGCTGCTCGCGTATGTGCGGGCGGTATCTGCGCAGAGCTCTCCAGCGAGAGGGTGGTAGACGACCGCCAGGTCGGTCCCGAGCGTAGCGAGGGATGAGCGGCCGTCCGGCCGCGAACAATCCCACCCTCTCCGCCAGACTTGCTATCAGAGCTTCAGACGTCGCGCGCGGTCAGCGACCGTTCGCGCGCGGTGGCCCGCCCGCATGCACGCCCGCGCGCTGCGGCAGGACGAGAATGCAGATCACGATGAATATCGCGATGATCGCCGAGGCGAGCGGCCGGCTGACGTTGAGGCCTCCCTGCGCCAGCGGCTTGTCGAAGAAATCGCCGACCGTCGCGCCGAGCGGGCGCGTCAGGATGAAGGCGACCCAGAACAGCAGCACGTGCGAGAGGCGCGTGCGGTAGTAAGCAATCGCCACCAGCACCAGCAGTGCGCCGAACAGCAGCGCGCCGCCGCCGTAGCCGAGCCCGGAGTCGGCCGCCCAGTCCCCGAGCGCCGTGCCGAGCGTCTGCGAGAACGTGATCGTGGCCCAATAGAACGCCTCCACCCGTGGTGTGCTGACGGTGGTGACCGAGACGGTGCCCTCCACGCGATACCAGAGGGCGAGCGCGCCGAGCACCAGCGCGAGCAGCAGCAGCGATCCGCCGGCGTAGCCGATGCCGAGCGAGCGGTCGGCGAAATCGGCGAGCGTGGTGCCCGCGGTCGTCGAGGCAATGATGGTCGCCCAGTACAGGAACGGGTGGAAGCGCTTCGCGGCGGTCTGCAGTGTGGCGAGCGCCACCAGGGCGCAGAGGAAAATGAGCGTGCTGGTGAGGTAGCCGAGACCCAGGGTCATCGACACTGTGTCCCCGCCGGTCTCCCCGAGGGTCGTGGCCGCCACCTTGATGATCCAGAAGGTGAGCGTGACGGCGGGTACCTTACTGGCGACGTTCGCGTAGCTCATGCGTTTCGGTCCGGCTGTTCGCGGGGGCGGATGTTAAGGGCGCACATCCTCACACGGGCCGCCCGCTTGCGGGAAGAGGTCCGCAGGCGCTGTGGTAGCATCGCATGCATCCAGGCGAGACCAAGGGCCGCCCCGTCCATGGTGGCCCGCATCGGTTTCTCCGCGACGACCAGTCGTGAATCCCGTCAGGGCCGGAAGGCAGCAGCGGCAGCGGCGATGTCGGGTGCCGGAGCTCAAGCTGGTGCGGGCCGCCTCCACGGTCCGACCCATCGAGGGCCTACATGAGTTACACCGCGCTGGCGCGCAAGTGGCGTCCGCAGAAATTCTCCGAGCTCATCGGGCAGGAGCACGTGCGGCGAGCGCTGGAGAACGCGCTCGCCAGCGGGCGCGTGCACCACGCGTTCCTGTTCACCGGGACGCGCGGGGTGGGTAAGACCACCATCGCGCGCATCCTCGCCAAGTGCCTCAATTGCGAGACCGGCGTGACGCCCACGCCGTGCGGCGTTTGTGGCAGCTGCCGCGAGATCGAGGCCGGCCGCTTTCCCGATCTGATCGAGGTCGACGCGGCCTCGCGCACCAAGGTGGATGATACGCGCGAGCTGCTGGATAACGTGCAGTACTCACCGGCGCGCGGGCGCTACAAGGTGTATCTCATCGACGAGGTGCACATGCTGTCGGCGCATTCCTTCAACGCGCTGCTGAAGACGCTGGAAGAGCCGCCGCCACACGTGAAGTTCCTGCTCGCCACCACCGATCCGCAGAAGCTGCCGGTAACGGTGCTGTCGCGCTGCCTGCAGTTCAACCTCAAGCGCCTGCCGGCGGCGGAGATTGCCGCACATCTGCGCAACATCCTCACCGCGGAGGGCGTGGCATTCGAGCCGGCGGCGTTGACGCTGCTGGCGCACGCCGCCGACGGCAGCGTGCGTGACGGCTTGTCACTGCTCGACCAGCTGATCGCCTTCGGCGGCGGACGCGCCGGAGAGGCCGAAGCGCGGGCCATGCTCGGGGCCATGCCGCGCGATGAAGTGGCACACCTTGCCGAGGTGCTCGCGCGCGGCGAGGGCGCGGAGCTGCTGCGTTGCGCGCAGGCGCTGGCGGAATTCTCCCCGGACTATGGCCAGCTGCTCGATGAGCTGGCATCGCTGCTGGTACGCGTCGGCCTGCGCCAGGCGGTGCCGGGCTACCAGGGCGATGAGCTGTATGCGAGCGAGCTGCTCGAGCGGCTGGGCGGCGCGCTCACCCCGGAGGACGTGCAGCTCTTCTACCAGACCGCGATCACCGGCAGGCGCGATCTGCCGCTCGCGCCCGAGCCGCGCAGCGGCTTCGAGATGACGCTGCTGCGCATGCTGGCGTTTCGTCCCGCGGGCCCGTCGGCGCAGGCGCGCCCGCCGCGCGTCGCTACCACCGGCACAAGTCCCGCCGCCGCGTCCGCGGCAGACACGCCGGCCAGCGCGGCGAGCGCCGCGCCCGCAGCTCCCGCGGCCGGCGTACCCGATGCGGCCGGGTGGAGCGCGCTCGTCGCACAGCTCGAACTCGCCGGGGCCGCCCGCCAGCTCGCCAGTCACTGCGTGTTCATCGCCCGCCAGGGCGCGGCGGTGCGCCTCGGCCTCGATCCGCGCAACCAGCTGCTGCGCACCCCGGCGACCGAGGAGAAGCTGCAACAGGCGCTGGCGCGCCACTTCGGCGCGCCGGTGCGGCTCGAGTTCCAGAGCGCGGCTTCCGGCAGCGCCGAGACGCCGGCGCTGCTGGCCCGGCGAGCCTCAGATGCCGACCTCGCCGTCGCCCGGCAGGCGTTCGAAGAGGACCCGGGCGTGCGGGGCCTGCGCGAGCGCTTCGGCGCCACGGTGATTCCTGAGACCGTGCGGCCGGTAAAATGAGCGTCATCACTTCAAGCCGCGCGCGGCGCTAAAGACAGGTGCGTCCATGAAAGGCAACTTCGGCAACCTCATGAAACAGGCCCAGGCCATGCAAGAGAACATGCAGAAGGCCCAGGCGGAGATTGCCGGCATCGAGGTGGTCGGCGAAGCGGGCGGCGGTATGGTGAAGGTGACCATGAACGGCCGGCACGAGGTCAAGCGCGTGCAGATCGAGCCGGCGGTGAGCGGTGAGGATCGCGAGATGCTCGAGGACCTGATCGCCGCGGCCGCCAACGACGCCGTGCACAAGGTGGAAGCGCGCGTGCAGGAGAAGATGGCCGGCCTCACGGCCGGCCTGCAGTTGCCGCCGGGGATGAAGCTGCCCTTCTGAAGGGGCGCCGATGAAGCACTCGCCGCATCTCGCTCGCCTGATCGAGGCGCTGCGCACCCTGCCAGGTGTCGGGCCGAAGAGCGCCCAGCGCATGGCGTTTCACCTGCTGCAGGAAGGGCGCCCCGGGGCGCACGCCCTGAGTGAGGCGCTGGCGGCGGCGCTGCAGACGGTGTCGCGCTGCCAGCGCTGCCGCATGCTCACCGAGGGGGAGCTGTGCGCGATCTGCGCCGCGCCGCAGCGCGACACCACGCTGTTGTGCGCGGTCGAGTCACCCGCGGATGTCGTCGCGATCGAGTCATCGGGCAGCTACCGGGGGCGCTACTTCGTGCTCATGGGGCACCTCTCGCCCCTCGACGGCATCGGGCCGGAGCAGCTCGGCATCCGCGAGCTCGAGGCGATACTCGCCGAGGGCGGCGTGCACGAGCTGATCCTCGCCACCAACTCCACGGTCGAGGGCGAGGCGACGGCGCACTTCCTGAGTGAGCTGGCCGCGCGCCGCGCGATCCGCGCCAGCCGCATCGCCCACGGCGTGCCGGTGGGCGGGGAGCTCGAGTACGTCGACGGCGGCACGCTGGCGCATGCGCTCGCCGGCCGGCAGGCGCTGTAAACCCACCGCCGCGGTCCGACCGTCGCGCGCGCCCGCGGGCGCGCGCGTGCGGCCGGCCCTCAGCGCGCGCGCGCGGTGCCCAGCTCCGCGTGCAGCCGCCGCAGCCGCCGGTAGCTTTCGTAGCGGCGCGCGTGCCACGCGCCACTCTCCGCGGCCGCGCGTACCGCGCACTGCGGCTCGCGCAGGTGGCGGCAATCACTGAAACGGCACTGCGCGGCGAGACGCGCCACTTCCGGGAAACCGAGCGTGCGCTCATCGAGCGCCTGCAGCGCCGGCGCGAAGTCGCGCACCCCCGGCGAGTCGATCAGTGCCGCCCCGCCCGGCAGATCGAAGGTGCGTGCCACGCTGGTGGTGTGCCGCCCCTCGTCCGCGCGCGCCAGCTCGCCGATGGTCACCTGCGCCTGCGGCGCCAGGCTCTGCACCAGTGAGGACTTGCCCACGCCCGACTGTCCGACCAGCGCTGCCCGCGCCCCGGGCGCCAGCACGGCGCGCAGCCGCTCCAGCCCCGCGCCGCTCGCGGCCGAGCAATGCAGCGGTGCGAACCCCGCCTGCGCGAACGCCGCCAGTTCCGCGGTGAGCGCAGCGCTGAGCGGCAGGTCCGCCTTGTTCACCACCAGCGTCGCGTCGAGCCCCGCGGCGGTAGCGGCGGCCAGATAGCGGTCGACGACGAACAGGTCCGGGACCGGCAGCGGCGCGAGCACCACCAGCAGCCGGGTCAGGTTCGCGACCAGGGGCTCGGCGCCGCCGCGCGGCCGGGCGCGCCACAGGGCGTTGTGCCGCGGCAGCACCTCGATGACGTGCACCTCGTCGTGGTGCGGATCGATGCGGTAGCGCACCTCATCGCCGCACACCGCGGCGAGGTCGCGGCCGAAGGCACGCGCCTGCAGCTCGTTCCCGGCGGCCGCACGCACGATCATGCGGCGCCCGAAGGTCGCAATCACGCGTCCCGTGAGTGTCTGTTGCATGCGAAAGACGGCCGGTGGGGGGATTGCTACACTGGCGGCAGGCTCCGCGCCTGCCAGCACGCGCGGCCCCGTACCCACACATCATAGACATGCCGAGCAGCGACTACCTCATCTGGATCGACCTGGAGATGACGGGCCTGAAGCCCGACTCCGACGCGATCATCGAGATGGCGACCGTGGTCACCGATCGCGAGCTGGGGATCGTGGCCGACGGCCCGGTGCTCGCGATCCACCAGAGCGAGGAAGTGCTGGCGCGCATGGACGACTGGAACCAGCGCCAGCACGGCTCCTCGGGCCTGCTCGCACGGGTGCGCGCCAGCCGCGTCAGCGTCGCCGAGGCACAGCAGCGCACGCTCGAGTTCCTGGCGCCGCTGGTGACCCCCGGCAGCTCACCGATGTGCGGCAACAGCATCTGCCAGGACCGGCGCTTCCTCGCGCGCTGCATGCCGGAGCTGGAGCGCTTCTTCCATTACCGCAATCTCGATGTCAGCACGCTCAAGGAGCTGGCGCGGCGCTGGGCGCCGCCGGTGGCGGACAGCTTCGTCAAGCAGGGTACGCACCTGGCGCACGCCGACATTCACGAGTCGATCCGCGAGCTGCGGCACTACCGCGCGCGGCTGTTTGCCTCGAGCTGGGCGGGAAGCGGCGGCGGGTGAGCGAGCTGGTGACGCATCGCGGCGGCTGCCACTGCGGGGCGGTGGCCTTCGAGGTCGACGCGCCCGCGCGCCTCACGGTGAGCGAGTGCAACTGCTCGATCTGCCGCATGAGCGGCTACCTGCACCTGATCGTGCCGCGCACGCGCTTCCGGCTGCTGCGCGGCGCCGACAGCCTGAGCAGCTACGCCTTCAACACCGGCACGGCGCGGCACCTGTTCTGCCGGCACTGCGGGGTGAAGTCCTACTATGTGCCGCGCTCTAACCCCGACGGCTTCAGCATCAACGCCCGCTGCCTCGACCCCGCCACCATCGCGCAGCTCGTCATCGAGCCGTTCGACGACAATGACCGCGCGGCTGCCGAGGAGCGCATCCGCCATCTGTCGCGCTCCTGAGGGGCGCGCAGCGGCGCCGTTTCTCTAGGAGGGGCCGCCGGCGGCGGGCGGCTGGGCGAGGTACAGCCACGTCTCCACCACCGAATCGGGATTGAGCGACATGCTGCCGATGCCCTGCTCGAGCAGCCAGCGCGCCAGGTCCGGATGATCGGAGGGCCCCTGGCCGCAGATGCCGACGTACTTGCCCCGGCGGCGGCAGGCGGCGATCGCCATCGCCAGGAGCTTGCGCACCGCGGGGTCGCGCTCGTCGAACAGGGGAGCGACGATGGCGGAGTCGCGATCGAGCCCCAAGGTGAGCTGGGTCATGTCGTTCGAGCCGATCGACATGCCGTCGAAGTACTCCAGGTACTCGTCGGCGAGCAGCGCGTTGGTCGGCAGCTCGCACATCATGATGACGATGAGTCCTTCGCGGCCGCGCTCCAGGCCGTTCAGCGCCAGCAGTCGCGTGACTTCGCGCGCTTCCGCGAGGCTGCGCACGAACGGCACCATCAGCTGCACGTTGGTCAGTCCCATGGTCTCGCGCACGCGCCGCAGCGCGCGGCACTCGAGCTCGAAGCACGGCCGGAAGCTCTCGTCCACGTAGCGCGCGGCGCCGCGGAAGCCGAGCATCGGGTTTTCCTCGTGCGGCTCGTAGCGCGCCCCGCCGATGAGGTTGGCGTACTCGTTCGACTTGAAATCCGACAACCGTACGATCACCGGCTCGGGCGCGAACGCCGCGGCGATCTGCGCGATCCCCTCCGCCAGCTTCTCCACGTAGAAGCCCACCGGGTCGGCGTAGCCGGCCATCTGAGTGCGGATCTGGTCCTGGAGCTCGGCATCGAGCCGCTCGAACTCCAGCAGTGCGCGCGGGTGCACGCCGATCATGCGGTTGATGATGAATTCCAGGCGCGCCAGCCCCACGCCGTGGTTGGGAATGGCGGCGAAGTCGAAGGCGCGATCGGGGTTGCCGACGTTCATCATGATCTTCACCGGGATCTTCGGCAGTGAGTCGAGCTCGACCTGCTTGCGCTCGAAGTCGAGCAGCCCCTCGTAGACCTCGCCGGTGTCACCCTCGGCGCACGACACCGTGACCTCCTGGCCCTCGCGGATCTTCTGCGTGGCGTCACCGCAGCCGACCACCGCGGCGATGCCCAGCTCGCGCGCGATGATGGCGGCGTGGCAGGTGCGCCCGCCGCGGTTGGTGACGATCGCCGCGGCGCGCTTCATGACCGGTTCCCAGTCCGGATCGGTCATGTCGGCCACCAGCACGTCGCCGCTCTGCACGCGCGCCATCTCGGCGGCGCTGCGGATGACGCGCGCGGTGCCCGCGCCGATGCGCTGGCCGATGGCGCGCCCGCTCGCCAGCACCCGCGAGCGTCCCTTGAGCGCGTAGCGCTGGATGGTGCTGCGGCCGGCGCGGCTCTGCACGGTCTCGGGCCGCGCCTGCAGGATGTACAGCTCCCCGCTCGCGCCGTCGCGCGCCCACTCGATGTCCATCGGCCGCCCGTAGTGCTCCTCGATGATGAGCGCCTGGTGCGCGAGCGACACCAGGTCCGCGTCCTCGAGGCAGAAGCGCCGCCGGTCGGCCGGCGGCACTTCCACGGTCTGCACGCGCTCGCCGGAGTCTGGCGGCGCGTACACCATCTTCAGCGCCTTGCCCCCTAAGTTGCGGCGCAGTACCGCGAGCTTGCCGGCACGCAGCGCCGGCTTGTACAGGTAGAACTCGTCGGGGTTGACCGCGCCCTGCACCACCGTCTCGCCAAGTCCCCAGGAAGCGGTGATGAACACCACGTCCCTGAAGCCCGAGTCGGTGTCGAGCGTGAACATGACGCCGGCCGCCCCCAGGTCGCTGCGCACCATGTGCTGCACGCCCGCCGACAGGGCCACGGCCGCGTGGTCGAAGCCCTGGTGCACGCGGTAGGAAATGGCGCGATCGTTGAACAGCGAGGCGAACACCTCGTGCAGCGCCTTGAGCACCGCCGCCTCGCCGCGCACGTTGAGGAAGGTCTCCTGCTGGCCGGCGAACGAGGCCTCCGGCAGGTCCTCGGCGGTGGCCGAGGAGCGCACCGCCACCGCGCTGTCGGCAGCCGCGCTCATGCGCCGCAGCTCGCCCGCCACCGCCTGGGCGAACGGCGGCGGCAGCGGGGTGGCAAGGATCCACTGGCGGATGCGCGCGCCGCAGGCGGCGAGGCGCGTCACGTCGTCGACGTCGAGGGCGGCAAGCTCGGCACGAATGCGCGCGTCGAGTCCGCCCTGCGCGAGGAATTCACGATAGGCGTGCGCGGTGGTGGCGAAGCCGCCCGGTACCTTGATGCCGAGCCTGGCGAGTGCGCCGATCATTTCCCCGAGCGAGGCATTCTTGCCGCCGACCTTGTCGACGTCGTGCATGCCGAGCTGCTCGAAGGGGATGACGTAGGGATTCAAGAGCACTCCTGTCGCGCATCCCGGTGCGGACGCTTGCGAGGCCGCGCGTGCGGTGAAACACTGCGCAACTTCCGCACCGGCCCGAACGAGTTGCCGCCGCCGTGAGCCGTCGAACCGTTTTCTTCGTCTCCGACCAGACGGGCGTGACTGCGGAAACGCTGGGCCACAGCCTGATGACGCAGTTCGAGGGCCTGGAATTTCGGCCGGTGACTTTGCCATTTGTGTCGAGCCTTGACAAGGCGCACGAAGCCGTGCGGCGCATCGACCGCGCCGCGCAGGAACAGGGCTTGCGGCCGATCGTGTTCAGCACGCTGGTGCAGGACGAGCTACGCGACGTGGTCATCACCGCCAACGCGCTGTTCCTCGATCTGTTCTCGGCATTCGTCGGCCCGCTCGAGCGTGAGCTCAACACGCGCTCGACGCACCGCGCCGGGCGGGCGCACGGCATCGCGGACCTGGCCGCCTACACCACGCGCATCAACGCCACCAACTTCGCGCTCGCCAACGACGATGGCAGCGGCGGTGACTATGCCCACGCCGACGTGGTGCTGGTGGGCGTGTCGCGCGTCGGCAAGACGCCGACCTGCCTGTACATGGCGCTGCAGTACGGGGTGTTCGCCGCCAACTATCCGCTCACCGAGGATGATCTGGAGGCGGGCCGGCTGCCGCCGCGGCTCGAGAGCTTCCGCGGCAAGCTCTACGGGCTCACCATCCGTCCCGAGCGGCTGCAGCAGATCCGCCACGAGCGCCGCCCCGACAGCCGCTACGCTTCGCGCCAGCAGGTGCAGTACGAGCTGCGCGCAGCGGAGGCGATGTTCACGCGCTACGCCATCCCCTCGCTCGACACCACCGAGTGCTCGATCGAGGAGATCTCGAGCCGCATCCTCAACACGACCGGCATCGAGCGGCGGCTGCGCCCCTGAAGCGCTTAAGGCCGCGCGAGCCGCGCGCCGTCAGCCGCGGCGCTGCCCAGCTGCACATTGTTGCACGCGGCGCGCCGCGCGGGGGTGCTGACTCACAGATCGCGCAAAAGTTGCAGATCGCACGAAACTTGCAAGCCCGGCAGCGTGTGTGAACTGCACAAATTCGCAGCCTGCTCACACTTGCAGCGCAGCACTTGTGCGTTATAGTCGCAAGCGTGCTGCTGACTGACACACGCACCGTTGTTTCCTGGCGCGCCAGGCCGCGCAGCTTCGTCGGGCTGATGGGGCTGTACGAGAGCAACTTCATCCGCCTCGGCTGGCTGGCCGGCGACCTGCGGGCGCTCGGCGCGGGGCGCCACACCTCCGTGGTGCGCGGAGATTGTGATCTCGTTCTCAACATCAGCGAGCGCTCGCCCTACACCAGTACCGTGACCCTCACCTACCTGCTGGCCGATGCGCGCGGTACCCGGCAGTACCCGGACATGCGCGTGCGCATCTACCACGACGCGCACCTGGTGGAAGCGCAGCAGTGCGCCGGCGTTCACATTCAGCCGCTGCCCGGCGGCGTACGGCTCTCGCCGGAGCGTGAACTGGATCAGCGCTGGGCCCGCAACATGATGTTAAATAAGTGGCTGGAATACTGCGTGGAGCGAGGTCATCGCTTCTCATCCCGCACGGGGTACCGCGCCGGCACATGAGGGGGGGCGGTCGGCCGCCGCATCTCTCATGAACGCGTTGCGACAACTCGGCTTCCTCAAGCTCAGCCTGCGCCCCGAAGACGCGCCCGCGGAAGACCACCGCGTGCTTGCGTTGTTCCGCAATCGCGCCGAGCTGAAGAAAGCCTACGGCGATCTGCAGGAGGAGGTCTTTCGCCTCAAGGATCTCGTCAAGCAGCAGGAAGGCGCCACGCAGCGCGTGCAGGAGATGCTCGCCGTGCTGGAAGGCCGGCTCGGCGCGCCGGAGACCGCCTACGCGGCGCTGGTGTTCTACCACCTGCGGCGGCTGTGGCAGGCCGGACGCGAGCTGCTCACCTCGTTCGTCGCCGAGCTGGTGCGCCAGCAGGAGGAGCGCGAGCGGCGCGCGCACCTCGCGCAACACAATCGCCTCCAGTTCGGCCGCCGCCAGGCGGCCGAGAGCACGGTGGCCGCGGCGCTGGCGGCGCGGCAGGAGGCGGGTGCGGCGCTGGCAGCGCTCGAGGCCGAGCGCGCGCGCGTCAACCGCTTCTGGCACTACTTCCTGCGCCGCGCGCTCGAGCGGCGTATCGCCCCGGCGCGCGCGGCGCTCGCCGAGGCGAGCACCTCGCTCGCGCAGGCGCAGCTCGCCCTGGAGGACATCGAGCGCGCGCCGCTGCCGGAGTTTCCCGGCCTGTCGGTCGCGGCGCGCCGCGCGATCAATCTCGCGGCCATCGGCTACGCCGAGGTGCTGTGCCTGCGGCTCGCCGAACTGAAGACCCCGCTGGTGTCGCTCGCGCGGGACGCGACGGCGCGGCGCGAGGCGTCGGAGGATTACGGGACGCCCAAGGAGTGCGTGCTGCTGATGGGGCAGATTGCGCGCGCCCAGACGCTGCTCGGCGCGCGTGCCGCCCTGGCGGCGGAGATCGGCGCGCGCACCGGACGGCTGAAGCGCGTGGCGCGCTACCGCGGACCGAACGACAGCACCCCGCACGTGGATTCGTTAAGTCTGGCGGAGGGCGACGTGCTGGAGATGGGAGCGCTCGGCGCGGCGGCCGCAGGGCTGCCGAACGTGCTCGCCGAGGACACCTGGGACCTGTTCCGGATCCTGCTGCGCTGATTGAATTGGCCGAAATCGCAGGAAGCGATTTCGGCGGACATCAGCTGCGTTGGCCTGCGCCTCAGCCGGCCTGCGCTCAGCTGGCGCGCGCGGTCTTCTGCGGCGTCTGCGGGCGCGCCCCGGTCACCATGTCCGCCATGACCTGCGCGGCCTGGTCGAGCACCACGTCGGCGGCATCATCCTTGGTCTTCTGCTCGAGCTCCTCGATGCTCTTCAGCGGCGCCAGGTTTTTCGCGGCGCGGCGGCTGTTCTCGCGATCGAGCCGCTCCTTGTCGATGCGGGTTCGCTCCTCGCGGCGCATCTTCAGATTCAGCGACACGCTGTGCTGCTCGCGCACCGAGTCGATGGCGGCGATGTCCGACATCAGCCACTTGTAATCCGGGTCGCGCTGCGCGCGCGCATCCTCGGCGCTCGCCAGCAGCGCGAGCGGCGGCACGGCCGCGCCGCCGGCACTGGCCTTGAAAGGCACCCCGGCGATGCGGTCCCAGGGCAGCGCCGACTCGAGCGCGCTCTCGCCGACTTCCTTGGTGTCGAGCACCGAGGCGAGCGGCACGTCGGGCTCGACGCCGCGGTGCTGCGTGCTCTCGCCGGTCACGCGGTAGAACTTGCCGATGGTCACGGTGAGCTGACCGTTGTTCTGCTGCTGCGGCCAGCGATCGAGCGGCATCAGGCTCTGCACCGTGCCCTTGCCGAAGGTGGTCTGCCCGAGGATCACGCCGCGGTGATAGTCCTGGATGGCGCCGGCGAAGATCTCCGAGGCCGAGGCGCTGAGTCGGTCGACCAGCACCGCGAGCGGGCCGTCATAGGCCGGACCGCTCTCCGGATCATCCAGCACCTCGAGCCTGCCGGAGGTGTCGCGCAGCTGCACTACCGGGCCGTGGTCGATGAACAGGCCGGTGAGCGCGGTGGCTTCCGGCAGGTAGCCGCCGCCGTCGTTGCGCAGGTCGAGCACCAGGCCGTCGATGTTCTCGGCCTTGAGCTGATTGAGGAGGCGCAGCACGTCGCGCGTGGTGCTGCGATAGTTCTCGTCCCCGGCGCTCTGCGCGGCGACGTCCTGGTAGAAGCCGGGGACCGTGATGATGCCGACCTTGAGCGTGCGGCCGTCGCGCACCACGCTCTTCACTTCCTTGTGCGCCGCCTGCGCCTCGAGCGTCACCTTGTTGCGCACGAACTGCAGCACCTTCTCGGTCGTGCCGGGAGCGGCGCCGGCGGGCAGGATCTGCAGGCGCACCGCGGTGCCCGCCTTGCCGCGGATCAGCTGCACCACGTCATCGAGCCGCCAGCCGATGACGTCGGTGAACGACCCGTCGTTTCCCTGGCCAACGCCGGTGATTCGATCGTTCACCTTGAGCGTACCCGCTACCGCCGCCGGTCCGCCTTCGAGCACGTTCATGATGGTGACGTAATCGTCCACCATCTGCAGCGAGGCGCCGATGCCGTCGTAGTTGAGGCTCATCTGGATGCGGTATTCCTCCGAGCTGCGCGGCGAGAAGTAGCTCGAATGCGGGTCGAAGGCGCGCGCGTACGCATTCATCAGGTTCTCGAACACGTCCTCGCTGGTCACCTGGTCGACGCGCTTGAGGACCCGCTCGTAGCGCTTGCGCAGCACGTCGGCCGCTTCCGGCCAGGTCTTGCCGGTGAGCATCAGCGACAGCGCGTCGTTCTTCACGCGCTTGCGCCACAGTTCGTCGATCGTCGCCTCGTCCGCCGCCCACGGCGCGTGGGTGCGGTCGAACTCGAACGTCTCGTTCAGCGTCCAGTCGGGCTCGGTTTGCAGCGCGGCGAGCGCGTGCTGCATGCGCTCGCGGTTGCGCTGCTGAAAGCGCGCGAAGATCAGGTAGGCCGGGTCGATGTTTCCGGTGCGGATCATGTCGCCGAACTGGTAGTGGTAGGCGTTGAAGTCGTTGATGTCGCTCGCCAGGAAGTAGCTGCGCTGCCCGTCGAGGAACTCGAGGTAGCGCTGGAAGATGGTGTCGGACATCTTGTCGTCGATGGCCGCGCGGCTGTAGTGCTGATCCTCGAGGATGCGCCCGATCTTGCGCGCCGTGGCACGTTGGCCGTCGGAGGGGGCGATGGCGCCGGGCGGCAGCTGCACGGGGCTGGCCGGAGCCTTGACGGACCCCGCCAGGGCAAGCGCCAGCAGCGCCAGGGCAAGGGCGGTGATCCAGCCGGACGAACGGCGCAGCGGTGAGGTCATCTTCGGGGGCTCGCAGCTTCGGTACACTCTTAGAGTAAGGCTAGAGCGTGCGGTTCGCATTAAGCAAGTACACAGGTACCGTTATCACAGCATGAAGCCCCTGGCGGCACTGCTCGCGATTCTCGCAGGTTCCGCGATCGCTCTGGCGGTGGGCCTGATCATGACCTGGATCGTGATCCTGTTCCTGCCCGCCGACGAGGCGCGATTCGCGCCCGAGCATGCGGCGCTGGCGCGCGCGGTGGTCACTTTCACGCTGTTCGCAGCCGTCACGAGCGGCAGCTTCTACGCCCAGCAGCGCGAGCGCGGCTGGCGCCTGGCGGCACACGCGGCGACCGTGGGGATGTTTGCCGTCACGGTGTGGCTTTACTGGCCGAAGTGAGCGGCGTTCCGGCCGGCGGGACGCCCCTGCGGTGCGCTCAGGCCCTCCAGGGCGTGCGGGCGCCGCCGGGCTCAGTCCTCGCGCGACTCGGCAGGAACGGCCCGCAGCGCCGCCAGGAGCGCTCGCACCAGCAGCAGCAGCACGAGGGGGCCGAGCGCCATCGCCCAGAACACGGCCGAACCGTGCAGCAGGCCCAGCAGAAAATCCGCCAGCAGCGCGAGCGGGCCGGCGTGCGTGTTCTGGCCGTGGGTGTACGGTCCGAGCACCCGGTTGCCGACCACCCACACGAGCAGCGGCATCACCAGCACGCCGCATAGCAGCGCCGCGCCGAGCACCAGCAGCTCGCGGCGGGCGCGCGGAGTGAGATAACTGGTACCTGCCGGCCGCTCCTGCTCGCGCGTGGGGCTGGGACGGCGGGGCGGAGCGGAGATGCGAGGCAGCGGCGGCGGCGGCGGCGTGGGCGGGAGCGGGGTGGACATGCGTACGGGCATAATAGCCTCCCCATGCGCAAAATCAGAACCGCCGTCATCGGCGCGGGCTATCTCGGGCGCTTTCACGCCCAGAAATACGCCCAGGCCGAAGCGTGCGAGCTGGTGGCGATCGTCGATCCGGACCCCGCGGCGCGCGCGGCCGTCGGCGCGGAGCTGCACGTCACGGCGCTCGCCACGCACGCGAGCCTGCTCGGTACGGTCGATGCGGTAAGCGTCGTCACGCCGACGCCGCTGCACTTCGCGATCGCACGTGAGTTCCTCGCCGCCGGCGCGCACGTGCTGGTGGAAAAGCCGATCACCGAGACGCCCGCCGAGGCGCGCGAGCTGATCGCGCTTGCCGCCCGTGCCGGGCGCATCCTGCAGGTAGGGCACCTCGAGCGCTTCAACGCAGCCATCCTGGCAGCCGAGCCGTACCTGCACACGCCGCGCTTCGTCGAGTGCCACCGCCTCGCCCCCTACCGCGAGCGCGGTACGGACGTGAACGTGGTGCTCGACCTCATGATCCACGACATCGACCTGGTGCAGACCATGGTGCACGCACCCATCGCCACCATCGACGCGGTCGGCACGCCGGTGTTCTCCGAGGAGATCGACATCGCCAACGCCCGCATCCGCTTCGCGAACGGCTGCGTCGCCAACGCCACCGCCTCGCGCGTGAGCCTGAAGACCGAGCGCAAGCTGCGCATCTTCGAGGACGATGCCTATCTGTCGCTCGATCTGCAGCAGAAGATCATGACGCTGATCAGAAAGCGCGGCCCCGGCGATCCGCCCGGGCCGCTCCCGGTCACGATCGAAGAACAGAGTCTCGAGCCAGGGGATGCGCTCAAGGCGGAGATCGATTCCTTTCTGCAGTGCATCCGCAGCGGCAGCCCGCCCGTGGTGACGGGCGAGGCCGGGCTCATGGCGCTCGAGACGGCGATGCGCATCACCGAGCAGGTGGACCGCTCGCTCGCGGAGCGCCGCACGCGCTAGCGCGGCGCCGCGCCAACGGGGCTACCGCCCAGCCACGAGGCGGGCTGGTGGCCACGGCCCCCCGGCACCATCCCGCGCGGCGGCTGCCCCCGGAGGCTTGGATTCTGTCCTCGCCGTTAGTTACAATCGGTAACAATTACAAGACGGCGGCCATTGCCGCCGCACAGGGGAGTCATCATGGGAAAAGCGGCCGCATGGCTCTACGGTGTCATCGTCTACCTGATCTTCTTCGTCACGTTCCTCTACGCGATCGCATTCGTCGGCAATCTCGCAGTCCCGAAGTCGATTGACTCCGGTGGCGGCGGGTTTTCGCTCACCTCCCTCGTCATCGATGCGGTGCTGCTCAGCATCTTCGCCATCCAGCACAGCGTCATGGCTCGTCAGTGGTTCAAGCGCGGCTGGACGAGGATCATCCCGCCGCACATCGAGCGCAGCACCTACGTGCTGCTCGCAAGCCTGTGCCTGATCCTGCTCTTCTGGCAGTGGCGGCCGATGAGCGGGATCGTGTGGAATGTGGCGAGCGGCCCGGGACGTGTGCTGCTCTGGGCGCTGTTCGGGCTGGGGTGGCTCACCGTGCTGGCGAGCACCTTCATGATCGATCACTTCGATCTGTTCGGTCTGCGGCAGGTCACCTGTTACCTGCGCGGTATCCCCCATGCGCCGATGAGCTTCGGCACTCCGATGCTGTACCGCTTCGTACGCCACCCGATCTACCTCGGCTTCCTGCTCGCCTTCTGGGCAACGCCGACGATGACGCAAGGGCATCTGCTGTTCGCCGTGGCGACTACCGGGTACATCCTCGTGGCGATTCAGTTCGAGGAGCATGACCTGATCGGTTTCTTCGGTGAGGCTTATCGCAGGTACCGCCAGCACACGCCGATGCTGCTGCCGTTCACCAGGCGTTGAGGCACAATCGCCGCCGTTGCGTTGTGCGCAGCGGCGGGAGAGTGGCCGATGTCCCAGGAACCGGAGCATTTCCGGCAGGCTTCCCGGCCGGTGACGGTCGCGGCGGTGCAGATGTCGTGCAACTGGGACCGCGACGGCAACATTGCGCGGGCTGAGCGGCTCGTGCGCCAGGCCGCCGCCCGCGGCGCGCAGATCATCCAGCTGCCCGAGCTGTTCGAGACGCCGTACTTCTGCATCGAGCAGGACGTACGACATCTCGCGCTGGCACGTCCCGCGGCGGACAACCCGGCCGTGCGGCACTTTGCGAGCGTCGCGCGCGAGCTCGGCGTGGTGCTGCCGATCAGCTTCTTCGAGCGGGCGGGACCGGCTTACTTCAACTCCATCGCCATTCTCGATGCCGACGGCAGCAATCTCGGGATCTACCGCAAGTCCCACATCCCCAACGGCCCGGGCTACCAGGAGAAGAGCTACTTCTCCCCGGGCGACACGGGGTTTCGCGTCTGGAGCACGCGTTTTGCGCGCATCGGGGTCGGCATCTGCTGGGACCAGTGGTTTCCCGAGACCGCCCGCGTCATGGCCCTCATGGGGGCGGAGCTGTTCCTCTTCCCGACCGCCATCGGCACCGAGCCGCCGCCGGCCGTGCCGGTCAACTCGCGCGAGCACTGGCAGCGCACGCAGCAGGGCCACGCCGCGGCCAACCTGACTCCGCTGATCGCCGCCAACCGCTACGGCCTGGAGCGCTCGCTGCAGGACCCGCAGGGCCTCTACATCCGTTTCTACGGCTCCTCGTTCATCGCCGACGCCATGGGCGCCAAGGTGGCGGAGGCGCCGGAGGAGGGCGATGCGGTGCTCACGCACACCTTCGATCTGGCGGCGGTTGCGCAGCTGCGCGACAACTGGTTCGTGTTCCGTGACCGCCGGCCGGACCTGTATGGCGCGCTGACGTCGCTCGACGGGCAGGTCGGGAGTCCTTGCGCCGATAGTTAGGCCTGAACCTGAGTGTTCGGGATGAGGTGATGCGTGCGCGATCGCGCGGCGGCTCCCGGCCGTACATGGCCGGGAGCCGCTTCGTTGGTGGAGGCGGGGGGAATCGAACCCCCGTCCGTAAGTCCTAGACTTCAGGATCTACGTACGTAGCTCTCTCTTTGTTTCTCGCGCGGCGCTACCCGAGGAGCAGGGAAGACGCCACGCCAGCGATCAGTGACTCTTAACGCCCCGGCCTGTTCGCAACGCCGGCGCGCGATCCTGTGAACGCGTCCCCTGATTCGGTCGCACAGGCACGAGCCGGTCAGAGGTCAGCTGCGTTTAGGCAGCTAGAGCGTAGTTGTCGTCGTTGGCAACTAAATTTGCAGCCAGGTATTTACGAGGGTAACTGCAGCCTCGGTACGCCCCTGAAGGTTCGTAACCCACGTCGAAACCGGTCGCCCCCTTCAGGTGTGCCCTCCGAGCATACCTGATGGCGGCACACGGTGCCGTACGCCACCTCAGGCGCGGCAGCTGCGGGTTCCAGCGCGCCGCCGCTTTCCTGTTAAGGTCGGGACGTTACGTCACATCGCCAGGGAGGGGGCTCTGATGCGGTGGAAGCTTGCGGTTTGTAGCGGAATCGTCTGCGTTACCAGCCTGGCGCGGGCCGATGAGCCGCCGTACGAGGGCGACCCCAACTGGTCGATGCGTGCGCTGCTCGGCTACTCCAAGACCGGCGGCAACACCGACAACAGTGCCGGCAATTTCCTGTTCCACGTCGCGCACCTGATCGGCGACTGGAAGCTGCTGTTCGGCGCCGAGGGTCTGTACGGCTCGACCCGCGGCGAGACCACGGCGCAGGCCTGGGATGCGCACGGCCAGGCCAACTACAACTTCTCGTCGAAGTTCTTCTGGTACGTCGGCCTGAGCTACACCGACGACCGTTTCAGCGGCTTCGCCTACCAGGAGGCGGTCAAGACCGGCATCGGCTACAAGGTCGTCGACACCGACGCCACCAAGTTCACGATTCAGGCTGGCGCCGGCTACCGGCAGCTGCGCCCGGAGATCCTGGCGAAGGACCAGCTCGGTGGCGTCATCAGCCGCACCGAGCTCGACTCGACGGGCGATGCGGTCTTCGACGGCGCGCTCACGTACGAGCACAACTTCAACCAGTATTCCAAGCTCCTGGCCGCAGTCACGGTCGAGGCGGGCAGCGCGAACACCCTGACCACCGCCAGCGTCGCCCTGCAGGTGAAGGTGTCGGATCACCTGGCGCTCGCCACCGCCTATCAGATGACCGACAACTCGAGCCCGCCGCCGGGCTCAGGTAGGCGCGACACGCTCACCACCCTCAGCCTCGTCTACGACATGAAGAACCCGAAGCTCGCGCCCGAGTGAGTCAGCCGCGCCGCAGCATCCGCGCCTTGTCGCGCTGCCAGTCGCGCTCCTTCTCCACCGCGCGCTTGTCGTGCTGCTTCTTGCCCTTGGCGAGGCCGACCTGCAGCTTCGCGCGGCCGCTCTTCCAGTACAGCTCGAGCGGCACCAGCGTGTAGCCGCGCCGCTCCACCGCGCCGATCAGTCCCTGCAGCTCGCTGCGGTTCAGCAGCAGTTTGCGGGTGCGCACCGGGTCGGGCGTGATGTGCGTGGAGGCCGCCGGCAGCGGCGAGAGGTGTGCGCCGATCAGGAACGCCTCGCCGTCGCGCAGGTACACGTACGCCTCCTTCAGCTGGGCGCGCCCGGCGCGCATCGCCTTGACCTCCCAGCCCTGCAGCGCGAGCCCGGCCTCGTAGCGCTCCTCGATGAAATAGTCGAAGCGCGCCTTGCGGTTCTCGGCGATCAGACGGGGCGCTGCGGAGTCTTTGGCCATACAGGGGCCCATGGGACAATGCGGCCATGCGAGAGGTCAAGCGCTCGGCGCTCGTCAACAAGCCGCCGGCGGAAGTTTTCGCGCTGATCAACGACATCGAGAGCTACCCGCAGTTCCTGCCCTGGTGCACGCACGCGCAAATCGACTCGCGCAGCGAGCGCGAGATCGTCGCGACCATCGGGGTGCGCCAGCGATCGATGCACGGGCAGTTCACCACCCGCAACAGCCTCGATCCGGTGCGCCGCGTGCACATGCAGCTGGTGAGCGGACCGTTCCGCACGCTCGAGGGCGAGTGGCTGCTCACCCCGATCGACGGCGGCGGCTGCCGTGTCGAGCTGACGATGCGCTTCGCCTTCAGCAACCGCCTGACCGGGCTGCTGTTCGAGCCGCTGTTCGCCGAGACGCTCGGCTCACTCGTGGATGCGTTCGTCGCGCGCGCGCGGGCGCGCCCGTGAGCACGAGGCTGCAGGCCAAGCGCTGCACGGTCGCCTACGCCACGCGCGCGCGGCAGTACCTGTGGCAGCTCGAGCTGCCACCGTCGGCCACCATCGCCGATGCGCTCGCCGCGGCCCGCCAGTGCGCCGCGGCCGGCGGCACGGACGTGGCCATCCCGTGGGACACGGCGGCGGTGGGTGTCTTCGGCGAGCTGCGCGCGCGCACCGACACTTGCGCGGACGGTGATCGGATCGAGCTCTACCGCCCGCTGCTGCGCGATCCGCGCCAGCGGCGGCGCGAACGCGTGCAGCGCGCGCGCGTGCAGCGTGCGCGCTCTTAGGCCACGCGGCCGCTAGATCCTCGGGAACTTCTGGATCGGAGCTCCCTGATCGGGCGCGTCCGGGGCCGACTCGGGGACGTTTTCGCGCACGAAGCGCGCCACCTTGTCCTCCTTGAAGAACACGACCAGGTGGCGCTGCGCCGGGCGGCGCAGCCGCCCGTGCTGGAAGTAATACAGATAGTCCCAGCGGTCCCGGTCGAAGATATCCGGCACCATCGGCGTGCCCAGCAGGTAGCGCACCTGGGTGCGCGTCATGCCGACCTGCAGCTGGTCGACGGACTTGCCTTCCAGGTAGTTGCCCTGCTGGATGTCCAGGCGATAGACGCAACCGCTGAGTGCGCCCGCGAGCACCAGGTGCGCGAGCGCGGCGAAGAGTAGGCGCATGTGTGTCCGTTGGAGGATAATCCCAGCCATGATACCTGATCGCGGATCGACGGCGGCTCGGGTGGCTGCGGTCCGCCGGAGAGCGCGCGTGGAAGGCAAGGACCTGCGCAAGGCCGGCTTGAAGGTGACGCTGCCGCGCCTGAAGATTCTCGAGATCCTCGAGGGCACTCCGACACGCCATTTATCCGCCGAAGACATCTATCGCATCCTCCTCGAGTCCAACGAAGACATCGGGCTCGCGACCGTCTACCGCGTGCTGACGCAGTTCGAAGCCGCGGGCCTCGTCACCCGCCATCACTTCGAGGATGGCATGGCGGTCTTCGAGCTGAACCAGGGCACGCACCACGATCACATCGTGTGTCTCGACTGCGGTCGCGTCGAAGAGTTCATGGACTCGGGGATCGAAGAGCGTCAGACCGCGGTCGCCGGCAAGCTCGGCTTCACGATCCGCGATCACTCGCTGATTCTCTACGGCCACTGCCGCCGCGAGAACTGCGCGTTCCGTAACCGCAAGGCATCCTGAAAGCGCGCCTCGCGCGCAGCGCCGCCGGCCGGCACACGCGTCCCGCCCGACCCGTTACTTGCCGCTGCCGCCCGCCTGCGGCGGGCGCTTCTGGCGCACCGTGTCCGCGGCCGCATCCTTGTCGGCGCCGCGCGCCCGCTTGCCGGTGGCCCCGGTGGCGGCGGCCAGCATGTCGCGGGCGTGCTCGCGCGCTTTTGCCGTGACCTCGATGCCGCCGAGCATGCGGGCCAGCTCCTCCACGCGGTCCTCGGCGGTGAGCTCGGTGACCGTGGTGCGCGTGGTGCGCCCGTCGGTGAGCTTGCTGACGCGCAGGTGATGGTGAGCCTGGGAGGCAACCTGCGGGAGGTGAGTGACGCACAGCACCTGGCCGCGTGCGCCCAGCGCCCGCAGCTCGCGCCCCACGATCTCCGCCACCGCGCCGCCGATGCCGGCATCGACCTCATCGAACACCATGCAGCGGTTATCCGTGGCCGCGCACGACACCTGCACCGCCAGCGACAGACGCGACAGCTCACCGCCCGAGGCGACCTTGGAGAGCGCACGCGGCGGCTGCCCGGGATTGGCGCCGACCCGGAATTCGACCTGGTCGATGCCGTGTTGCGCCGGCTCGCCGCTCTCGTCCGGCGTCACGTCCGCCTCGAAGCGCCCGCCGGCCATACCGAGCGTCTGCATGCGCGCGGTGATGTCGCGGGCCAGGGCGCGTGCGGCCGCGCGGCGGCGCCCGGAAAGCGTCTCGGCGAGCGTGCGATATTCCTGCAGCGCGGCGGCGAGCTCCCTGCGCAGTTGCGCGAGATCGGTGTCCGCGCGCTGCAGCCCTTCGAGCTCCGTCTGCAGCGCCCCGGCGTGCCCGGGCAGCTCAGCTACCGGCACACGGTGCTTGCGCGCGAGCTCCTCCATGGCGGCCAACCGCCGCTCGATCACCTCCTGGCGCGCGGCGTCGACTTCGAGCTCTTCGCCGTAGTGTTCCAGCTCGCGCGCCGCCTCGCGCACCTGGATGGCCGCCTCTTCGATCATCGGCAGCGCGGCGCCGAGCTTGGCGTCGAGGCTCGCGACCGCGCGCAACGCCTGCAGCGCGCGACTCAGGGCGGCGTGCGCGCTGCTGCCGTCGTTCTCGTAGAGCTCGGCGCGCGCCAGCTGCGTGCCCTGTGCCAGTCGCCCGCGGTGGGCGAGCCGCGCGCGCTCCTCGGCGAGGGCTTGCGCCTCCCCGGGGCTCGCCTGCAGGGCGTGCAGCTCCTGCACCTGGTAGCGCAGCAGTTCGAGCTTCGCCTCGCGGTCGCGTGCCAGGCTGTCGAGCTCGAGGGTGCTGTTGAGGAGCCCGAGCCACACGCGGTGCGCGATGCTGACCTGCGCCACCAGCGTGTCGAGATCGCCGTAGCCGTCGAGCAGCTCGCGCTGCGCGGCGGCGCGGGTCAGCGACTGGAATTCATGCTGCCCGTGGATGTCGATGAGGATGCTGCCCGCCTCGCGCAGCGACTGCACCGCGACCGACTGACCGTTCAGATAGGCGCGCGAGCGCCCGTCGCTGCCCACCACGCGCCGCAGCAGCAGCTCCGCGCTGCCGCCCAGGGACTGCTCCTCGAGCCACTGCTTGAGCTCGCGCGGCGCATGCTCGAGGTCGAAGGTCGCCGCAACCTCCGCCCGCTCGGCGCCGTGGCGCACCACTTCCGCGCCGGCGCGGCCGCCGGCGAGCAGCTGCAGCGCCTCGACCAGGATCGACTTGCCGGCGCCGGTCTCGCCGGTCAGCACGGTGAGCCCGGGACGCAGCTCGAGCTCCACCGCGTCGATGATGGCGAAGTCGCGGATCTGCAGGTGCGTGAGCACTTCAGCGCTGGAAGCTGCCGCGGCCCCAGTGGAGCTTGGAGCGCAGCAGCTTGTAGTAGTCGTGGCCGGGGGGGTGCAGCAGCGTCACCCGCTCTGCGGCCGTGGTGACCTCGAGACGCTCGCCGGCGGCGAGCGCTCCGAGCACCATGCCGTCGCAGGTGACGTTCGCGCGGGTGTCGGGCCGCTCGAGCAGCAGCACCTCGACGACCGAGCTAGAGGCGACGACGATCGGGCGGTCGGAGAGCGTATGCGCGCAGATCGGCACGATCACCAGCGCCTGCAGCTGCGGCCCGATGATCGGACCGCCGCAGGAGAGCGCGTAGGCGGTCGAGCCTGTGGGACTGGCGACGATGATGCCGTCGCCATCGTGCGTGTTGACGTAACGTCCGTCGATGCGCGTCTCGAAGTCGAGCGTGCGGCCGGTGTCGTGCTTCTGCATGACGACGTCGTTGAGCGCGAACGAGTGCGCCACCACGCCGCCGGGGCGATGCAGCCGTGCGGCGAGCAGCTGGCGCTCATCGCGCTCGAGGCTGCCGGTAAGCGCCGCATCGACCGACTGCAGCATGTCCTGCGGCATGACGTCGGTGAGGAAGCCGAGCCGCCCGCGGTTGACGCCGAGCAGCGGCACGCCGTGCCGCGCCACCAGGCGGGCGCCGTACAGCAGCGTGCCATCGCCGCCGACGGCGATGACCAGGTCGGCGCGTCCGCCGATCTGCTCCTCCGGCACGCGGGTGACCCCGCGGGAAAGCTCGGGGGCGAGGTGCGCGTCGGCGGCGATCAGCACCTGCACGCCGCGGCTCGCCAGGTGCGGCAGCAGCGCGCCGACGCTCTCCGCGATGCGCGGATCCGCGAAGCGGCCGACTAACGCACAGCTGCGCACCGGAAAGGCCATGGACTTCAAGCCCCCGTTTGACCGCGCCGGCCCCTCGCCGGCGCGGCATCTTGCGGCCTTTGTAACATGCACGGTGCGCCGGCAGCCAATGCCGCCCGTCACATCCGCCGCGCATGCCGGTGCGCGGCGGAACGGGTTTGCTTGACGGTCAGTGCGGCGCACACTAAAAGACCTGCATGGCGCACGAAGCTCGGGACGAGCCTCTCGGCGAGCGGGCTCAGCAATTGCTGCGCACGCTCATCGAGAGCTACATCCGCGACGGTCAGCCAGTCGGCTCGCGCGCGCTGTCGCGCGAGTCCGGGCTGCAATTGAGCTCGGCGACCATCCGCAACGTGATGGCCGACCTCGAGGAGCTCGGTTTCGTAGCCTCGCCGCACACCTCCGCCGGACGCGTACCGACCGACAAGGGCTACCGCTTCTTCGTCGACACGCTGCTGCACCTGCAGCCCCTCGATCAGGCGGCGACCGCGGAGATCCGCCGCCAGTTCGAGGCCAGCCAGTCGAGCCACGACAGCGCCAGCGACCTGGTGACCACCGTGTCGCAGCTGCTGTCGAGCGCCACGCGGCTCGCCGGGGTGGTGACGCTGCCGCGCCCGCGGCAGACCGCGGTCACGCAGATCGAGTTCGTGGCGCTGTCCGAGAACCGCGTGCTGGTCGTGCTGGTGTTCGACGACCGCGTCGTGCAGAACCGCATCATCGAGCTGCCGCGTCACTACTCGGCCGACGAGCTCAAGCGCGCCTCCGCCTACCTCAACGAGCAGTTCCGCGGCCGCTCGCTGCGCGAGGTGCGCCAGGAGATCCTGCGCCAGCTCTCCGAGGCGCACGCCCACATGAACCAGATCATGCTCGAGGCCATCACCGTGGCGCAGCAGGTGTTCGAGAGCGGCGAGGAGCGGCTCGAGTACGTCATCAAGGGTGAGACTAATCTCATGGGCGTCGCCGAGCTCACCAGCGTCGAAAAGCTGCGGCGGCTGTTCGAGGCCTTCAACGAGAAGCGCGACTTCCTGCACCTGCTGGATCACAGCCTCAGGGCCGACGGGGTGCAGATATTCATCGGCCACGAGTCCGGCTACCGCATCCTCGATGACTGCAGCGTTGTCACCGCCCCCTATGCGGACGGGGATTCCGTCGTCGGGGTGCTCGGGGTGATAGGCCCGACGCGCATGGCCTACGAGCGCGTCATCCCCATCGTCGACCTCACGGCTAAACTCTTGGGCGCCGCCTTGAATTCGCGCCGCTGACCCCCCACCCCCCGGGGGTGCTGGAGGAGGCCCCGCCCGGTGAGGCACTGAGTACCGTCGTTTTGCGAAAGGCCTGAGCTGAAGATGAGTGCCAACGAGTCCCGCCGCAGCGCGGCAGCGAATCCCGCGGCCGAGCCCACCGCGGTGCCGGAGACGGCAGCGCAGCTGGTCGAGCTCGAGCGGCTGCAGCAGGCGCTCGCCGAGTCCGAAGAGCGGGCCAAAGCCCACCGGGAGCAGTACCTGCGGGCGGTGGCCGAGGCGGACAACGTACGCAAGCGGGCACAGCGCGACATCGAAGCGGCCAACCGCTACGGCCTGGAGAAGTTCGCCGCCGAGCTCTTGCCGGTGAAGGACAGCCTGGTGCTGGCACTCGAGAATGCCCCCCGGCAGGACCCCAAGGGCGTGCAGGAGGGCCTGGAGGCGACGCTCGCGCTGCTGAGCCGGGCGCTGGAGAAGCTCGGCGTGACGGTCATCGACCCCCGCGGCGAGCCCTTCGACCCGGAGCGCCACGAGGCGATGATGACGCAGGAATCCGCCACCGCCGAGCCCAACTCGGTGCTGCAGGTCGTGCAGCCCGGCTACGAGCTCAACGGGCGGCTGCTGCGGCCGGCGCGGGTGATCGTGGCGCGCGCCCCTTGAAAGGCCCGTTCCTCACCCTAAGAAGTGGCTGGCACGTACCCCATTCGAAAGAGAATTCCCGCGGAGTAACCCATGGCTAAGGTAATCGGTATCGATCTCGGCACGACCAATTCATGTGTCGCCATCATGGAAGGCGGCAAGCCGCGCGTGATCGAGAACAGCGAAGGCGACCGCACCACCCCCTCAATCGTCGCGTTCACCAAGGACGGCGAGGTGCTGGTGGGCCAGCCGGCCAAGCGCCAGGCGGTGACCAACCCGCAGAACACGCTGTTCGCTATCAAGCGCCTCATCGGCCGCAAGTTCGAGGACGAGGTGGTGCAGCGGGACATCAAGATGGTCCCCTACCAGATCGTGCGCGCCGACAACGGCGACGCCTGGGTCGACGCGCAGGGCAAGAAGATGGCGCCGCCGGAGATCTCCGCGCGCGTGCTCATGAAGATGAAGAAGACCGCCGAGGACTACCTCGGCGAGACGGTGCAGGAAGCGGTCATTACCGTGCCTGCGTACTTCAACGATTCGCAGCGCCAGGCGACCAAGGACGCCGGGCGCATCGCCGGACTCGAGGTGAAGCGCATCATCAACGAGCCGACCGCAGCGGCGCTCGCCTACGGGCTCGACAAGCAGGGCGCGGATCGCAAGATCGCCGTGTACGACCTCGGCGGCGGCACCTTCGACATTTCCATCATCGAGATCGCGGAAGTCGACGGTGAGCGCCAGTTCGAGGTGCTGTCCACCAACGGCGATACCTTCCTCGGCGGCGAGGACTTCGACCTGCGCATCATCAATTTCCTGGCCGAGCAGTTCCAGAAGGAGTCCGGCGTCGACGTGCGCAAGGATCCGCTCGCCATGCAGCGCCTCAAGGAGGCCGCGGAGAAGGGCAAGATCGAGCTGTCCTCGACCCAGCAGACCGATATCAACCTGCCCTACATCACCGCCGATGCCTCGGGCCCGAAGCATCTCAACATCAAGCTGACGCGCGCCAAGCTCGAGTCGCTGGTGGAGGACCTGGTGCAGAAGACCGTGGCGCCGTGCCGCACCGCGCTGAAAGACGCCGGCGTCAGTGTCAACGATGTCGCCGAGGTCATCCTGGTGGGCGGCCAGACGCGCATGCCGCTGGTGCAGAAGTATGTGAAGGACCTGTTCGTCAAGGAGCCGCGCAAGGACGTGAACCCGGACGAGGCGGTCGCGGTCGGCGCCGCCATCCAGGCCGGCGTGCTGGCCGGGGAAGTGAAGGACGTGCTGCTGCTCGACGTGACGCCGCTGTCGCTCGGCATCGAGACGCTCGGCGGGGTCATGACCAAGCTCATCGAGAAGAACACCACCATCCCGACCAAGGCGTCGAACACCTTCTCGACCGCCGACGACAACCAGACGGCCGTGACCATTCACGTGCTGCAGGGCGAGCGCGACCGGGCGGCGGACAACAAGTCCCTCGGCAAGTTCGATCTGGCCGACATACCACCGGCACCGCGCGGCATGCCGCAGGTCGAGGTGTCCTTCGATATCGATGCCAACGGCATTCTCAATGTGTCGGCGCGCGACAAGGCGACCGGCAAGGAGCAGAAGATCGTCATCAAGGCCTCGAGCGGCCTCACCGAGGATGAGATCAAGCGCATGGTGCGCGACGCCGAGGCGCACGCCGAGGACGACAAGCGCTTCCGCGAGCTGGTCGACACGCGCAACAAGGCGGACGGGCTGATCCACGCGGTGGAGAAATCGCTGCAGGGCCTCGGCGACAAGGTCGACGCGGCCGAGCGCGCCAAGGTGGAAAGCGCGGTCTCCGACCTGCGCACCGCGCTCAAGGGTGATGACCGCGCGGTCATCGAGAAGAAGAGCGAGGCGCTCGCCCAGGCTTCCGCGAGCATCGCGCAGCGCGCCCACGCCGCGGCCGAGGGCGCTGCGGCTGGCGGCGGCGGCGGTGCGGGCCCCCAGCCGGGGGCCGGCGCGTCAGGCGGCGCGCAGTCCGGCGGCGGCGAGGACGTGGTGGACGCGGAATTCGAAGAGGTGAAGGACAAGGGACGCAAGGCCTCCTGATCAGCGCATGGCGAAGCGCGACTACTACAAGGTACTCGACGTACCCAGGAGCGCGACTGAGGCCGAGATCAAGAAGGCCTACCGGCGACTGGCAATGAAATTCCATCCCGATCGAAATCCAAACGATCGGGATGCGGAAGAGTCCTTCAAGGAGGCGAAGGAAGCCAGCGAGGTGCTGACCGACCCGCACAAGCGCGCCGCCTACGACCAGTACGGACACGCCGGCGTCGAGGCGGCCGGGCGCGGGGGCGGCCGCGGCGGCTTCGGCGCCGACACGTTCAGCGACATCTTCGGTGACGTCTTCGGGGATATCTTCGGGGCGGGCCGCCGCGGCGGACGCTCGCAGGTGTATCGCGGCGCCGATCTGCGCTACGAGCTCGAGCTCGAACTTGCGCAGGCGGTGTTCGGCCACCAGGTCGAGATCGACGTGGCACGGCTCGCCGAGTGCGAGGTCTGCCACGGCACGGGCGCTGCCAAGGGCAGCAGCCCGGCCACCTGCGACACCTGCGGCGGGGCCGGCCAGGTGCGCATCTCCCAGGGCTTCTTCCAGCTGCAGCAGACCTGCCCGCGCTGCCGCGGCTCGGGCACCGTCGTGCGCAATCCCTGCGACAACTGCCTGGGGCAGGGCCGCGTGCGCCGCAGCCGCAAGCTGTCGGTGAAGGTGCCCGCCGGCGTCGATTCGGGCGATCGCGTGCGGCTGACGGGCGAGGGCGAGGCCGGCCGCAACGGCGGACCGTCCGGAGACCTGTACGTCGAGATCCACGTGCGCGAGCACCCGATCTTCGAGCGCGACGGCGAGCACTTGAGCTGCGAGGTGCCGGTGAGCTTTGCCACCGCCGCCCTCGGCGGCAGCGTCAACGTGCCGACGCTGGACGGCGACGTGCAGCTGAAGGTTCCCGCCGAGACGCAATCGGGGCGTGTCTTTCGCCTGCGCGACAAGGGCGTGAAGCCGGTGCGCGGCGGGGCGCGGGGCGACCTGTTCTGCCGCGTGGTGGTGGAGACCCCGGTGCACCTGACCGTGCAGCAGCGCGAGCTCATCGGGCAACTGGAGGAATCGCTCAAGGCCCACGCCGGCCGCCATGCCCCGCGCGAGAAGGGCTTCCTCGAGGGAGTGAAGCGCTTCTTCGCCGGCGACCCCGGCAAGGGCTGAAAGGGCGCCCATGTGCGCCGCTGCCCGCAGCCCGCTCACCCGCGTCGCGATCATCGGCGTGACCGGGCGGATGGGGCAGGCGCTGCTGCGCGCCGCGCCCGCCTTCCCGCAGCTGCTCATTACCGGTGCGGTGGCCTCGGCGGACAGTCTGGCGCTCGGTCGCGACGCGGGCGAGCTCATCGGCAGCGCGCGCGCCAACCTCGCCGTGACCTGCGACCTCACCGCCGCGCTCGCGCAGGCGGACGTGGCCATCGACTTCAGCACCGCCGCGGCGGCCGCGGCGAACCTTAGGGCCTGCCGCACCGCCCGCAAGCCCCTGCTGCTCGGCACGACCGGTCATGGCGAGGCGCCCGGGACGGCGCTCGCGGAGGCCGCTCGCGACATCGCGCTGCTGATCGCGCCCAATACCAGTGTCGGGGTCGCGCTGCTCGTCGAGCTCACGCGCCGCGCCGCCGCAGTGCTGCCCGCGGGCTTCGACATCGACGTGCTCGAGCTGCACCACCGCACCAAGCGCGACGCGCCCTCGGGCACCGCGCTCGCTCTCGGGGAGGCTGCGGCCGGGGCCCGCGGGCTCGCGTTCCCGCCCCCGTCCCGCCCTGCCGGCTCGCCGCGTACGGAAGGGGAGATCGGCTTTGCCAGCGTGCGCGCCGGGGACACGGTCGGGGAGCACACGGTGCTGTTTTCCGGGGCCGGCGAGCAGCTGTCGCTGACCCACCGGGCGAGCGATCGCGCGATATTCGCGCGCGGCGCGCTCGCCGCTGCGCTCTGGCTGGCGTCGCAGCCGCCGGGGCGTTACGGGATGAGTGAGTTCCTGGGATTAAAAACAGGAACTTAGAACGCTATCTGCGAAGCGCTCTGAAGGTCGGACGAGCTTGCGCCGGGGGCGAATTTCTCATGGACACATCGGCCGGCTAACCCGTAAGATTTCGGTCTAATCCGTGTACGGGTTAGTCCATGCAAGGCGGGAGGTTGTTCGCAGGAACGCCTCCCGCTTTGTGTATGTGCGTCAGGGAGATGTGAACCGGTGAGCGTACCTGCGGTGCTCGCGCTGGCCGACGGGACCGTCTTTCACGGCCAGTCGATCGGAGCCAAGGGCAACACCACGGGCGAAGTCGTTTTCAATACCGCGCTCACCGGATACCAGGAAATCCTCACCGATCCGTCCTACGCGCGCCAGATCGTCACGCTCACCTGTCCGCACATCGGCAATACCGGCACCACGCCCGAGGATCTGGAATCCGCGCAGGTCTATCCGGCCGGTCTCGTCATCCGCGATCTCGCGCTGTTGCCGAGCAGCT